>Ga0256407_10000221_pt1 | contig 143346 bp, 219 predicted proteins | sample RumenRJG_04DNA_FD_193489 | JGI IMG/M metagenome (GOLD analysis project Ga0256407, IMG submission 193489) | Bovine rumen microbial communities from Lethbridge, Alberta, Canada - RJG_04 | ecosystem: Host-associated > Mammals > Digestive system > Stomach > Rumen | place: Canada: Alberta... | reverse complement strand
TTCATAACGATTTACTTGTTAAAGAGAAGATGTATGGAAATGCTTATAAGAAAGCAGATAAGGTAATGAATACCTTTAACCATATAGATAGAAATATGGGTGTTATTCTTTCCGGTCCAAAAGGAGTCGGTAAGACAATGTTTGCAAGACGTCTTGCGGAGCTTGGTAAGAATCAGGGCCTTCCTCTAATCCTTGTAGATGCACCATATCCTGGAATTGAAGATTTTATTGAATCTATTGAACAGGAATGTATTGTTCTTTTTGATGAATTTGAAAAGACTTTTAGAAAAGCGAGAGAGGAAGAGGGTGGACCGCAGGAAAGATTGCTTTCTCTATTTGATGGTATTGATGGCGGTAAGAAACTTTACGTTATAACTTGTAATAGAGTTTCTGGTCTAAATGAGTATTTCTTGAATAGACCTGGTCGCTTCCATTATCATTTTATTCTTTCTACTCCAACTGGAGATGAAGTAAGAGAATATATGGAAGATAATCTTAATGAAAATGCTAAGAGATATATTAATAACATTGTTGCTCTAAGTAGTATGTCTGCTTTTACTTATGATGTACTTCGTGCTATTGCTTTTGAATTGAATCTTGGTAATAATCTTAGTGAAACTATGATGGATTTGAATATTGAAAGAGAGCGTTATCTTTCTCTTCAGTTCAAAATTATTTTCACGAATGGTGTAGTAGCAACTACTAGAGAAGCCACTGAAATTGATGTTTTTAATAATCGTCATCTTCCTACTCGTTGGGCTTTTCTTGATAAGAATGATATTGTTCCAAAAGATTTAATCAAATATCTGGATAGATGTTTCTTGAAATTTTATACTAATGATATTGTTATTAATGAAACCGGTTATCATCTTGCAAATGATAAAGTCGATATTGAATGGGATGATGATTGGATTTATCTTGATACTGATAATGATATTGAAAAAGAGAAACATGATAGAATTGAAGAATTGATAAACAGTTTCAAAATTGAGAAAGTTATTGTTGAAAAGGCAAGTAATAAAATGCCTTCTTTTGATTACAAATACTTAATTTAAGTATTTGTAATCATATAGGTTCTTAGTGTAATGGTAGCACGACTGTCTCCAGAACAGTTAGTCAGGGTTCAAATCCTTGAGTTCCTGTTAAACTCGGTTAGTCTAATGGATAGAACAACTGGTTACGGCCCAGTAGATGCAGGTTCGACTCCTGTACTGAGTGTTATGTCTCCGTAGTTCAACGGATAGAACACAGGGTTTCTACCCCTATGATGAGGGTTCGATTCCTTCCGGAGATATTTGAAAAATTAAAAAATTTTTATTATAATATATTTATAAGATATGATAATACTTTGACAAAAGTAAAGGAGATAAAAGGATATGAATACATTTATGAATTCACTTCAGAACACTTATAACTACAAGAGAACAGAGAATCAAGCGCTTGCCCATAAGACAACTCGTTCAGCTGTTTATGATATGTTTGCACTTGGTGCTGCATATCGTTCACGCTCAGATGCGGATTGCATCTTGCTTTTCAAGAACGCATTTGAAGAGGATGAAACTCTTGCATTGAAGTGTCTATTTTATATTAGAGATTGCCGCGGCGGTCAGGGTGAACGCAGATTCTTCCGCGTTTGTATGAGATGGCTGGCCGAGAATCATCCTGAAAGAGCGGCCACACTTGCAGAATATGTTCCTGAGTACGGAAGATATGATGACTGGTTTAAGATTTATTTTGGTACTCCTGTTGAAGGACAGGTAATCGAGATGATGAAGAAGCAGTTGTCAACTGATATGTTCTGCAAGAAGAACGCAGTTAGCTTGCTTGCTAAGTGGATGCCTTCAGAGAACGCATCAAGTAAGGAAACAATTAGAACTGCAAAGAAGATTAGAAACGCTTTTGGTGTTTCTGCAAAGGAATACCGTCAGATGCTTTCTAAGCTTCGTACTAAGATTAATGTACTTGAGAAGCTGATGTCAGCAAATAGATGGGATGAAATCGAGTTCGATAAGATTCCTTCTAAGGCAGGTCTTGTTTACAAGAACGCTTTTGCTAGACGTGACATCATTGCTAAGAAGTACGAGAGATTTGCTAAGGATAAAACTACTAAGGTCAATGCTTCTACTCTTTATCCTTATGAGGTAGTTGCTAAGGCAATACAGCATATGGGACGGGGATGGAGTTATTCTCTAAACATTGATGAAGTAGACCGCGCCATGATTAACAAGTATTGGGAGAACCTTCCTGACTACTTGAATGGTAAGGATTGTAGCATGATGTGCGTTGTTGATACTTCTGGCTCTATGGTTAGAAGTGATGCGGCAGCTCCTATCAATGTAGCAATTAGTCTGGGTCTGTACTGTGCAGAAAGAATTGGTGGTCCTTTCAAGAATCACTATATCAGTTTCTCTTCAAGACCTCAGTTGATTAAGACTGAAGGAGTAGATTTTGTTGATAAGGTTCATAGAATCTATCGTACAAATCTTTGTGAGAATACTGACCTTGTAGCCGTATTTGATTTGCTATTGGCGACAGCAATGAAGCCTGGTGTAAGTGCTTGGGATATTCCTAAGACAATTGTAGTAATTTCAGATATGGAGATTGACGAGGGTACTGGTAGTTACTGGGGATACAACAAACACAGCGGATGGACTACAAATTCTGCTTCAACAGAAATGGAAAACATTCGTAAGAAGTGGGCGGCAGCTGGTCTTACTCTTCCTAAGCTGGTGTACTGGAATGTAGATGCCCGCAATTCAACTATATTGGATAGTGGCCCCAACGTAACTTTTGTATCCGGAATGAGTCCTGTTATTTTCCAGCAAGTCTTGACAGGTAAAACTGGCTACGATTTGATGATTGACACAATTTGTTCTAAAAGATACGAAGTAATTAAGTAATAAAATCAAAATGATGTAAGGACGAAAGTAAAAAAGTTCTTACATCATTTTTTTATTTTATATAAGAAAATTTTATTAAAATAAAAAGGAGATTTTATTATGCCAAAAATGAAAAATTTATTAGGACAAAAATTTGATATGCTAACAGTAATTGGTATGACAGATAAACGTAGTTCTGGAGCAGTAGTTTGGTTATGCCAGTGCGATTGCGGAGCAAAATGTGAAAGGTCTGGAACTGTTTTAAAAAGAAAAGGACATCATTCTTGTGGATGCTGGAATAAAAAACAAATTACTAATTTAAATAAAAAAGATTTAAAAGGGAAGAAATTTGGTAAATTAACAGTTTTAGAATAGACAAATGAAAGAGATAATAGTGGAAATATTATTTGGAAATGTAAATGTTAGTGTGGTAATATCACATATGTTCGAACTAATTCTTTAACGACAGGAAATACTCAAAGTTGTGGATGTATAAATTATTCAATTGGAGAAGAGAATATAAAAAAGATTTTAAAAGAAAATAATATAAGTTATTGTACTCAATATACAGTTCCTTCTTTGTCTTTAAAGAAATTTGATTTTGCAATACTAGACAGTTAGAAAGAAATAATTCGTTTAATTGAATTTGATGGAGAACAACATTATACTGACATTCAAGGATTATGGAACTCAAAAGAAACATTACAAGATATTCAAAAACGCGACCAAGAAAAAAATTAGTGGGCAAAAAAACACAGTATCCCTTTAGTGCGTATTCCTTATTGGGAAAGAGATAATATTACATTAGACTTAATTTTAGGTGATAAATACCTAGTTAAATAATAATATGAGCGGAGGTACATATGTACCTCCGCTTTTTTTTTATATATCATTCATATCGAGGTCTGTATTGTTATGAAGCTGTGCGGCCCGCGGTCGCCCGCATTTCTGAAACAAAAATCCTCTTTGGCTTTTTTCAATTGGAAATTTGATTTTTACTTGATTTTATAAATGAAAATGCTTTCTTATGATAAGAAGTTCATATAAACAAAAAAAAGGGAAGGATTATTAAATCCTTCCCTTATTATTTAATTTATTAAAAATTTTATTAGTTATATATATAATCTAATCACCATAAGTAGAAATTAAATCTGCAATTAACTATTCTTGCTCATAAGTGAGAAACACTCCATAAGAAAACATAGCTGCATGTGTAATCTAATGACACAATACTTTCTTTAACAAATCTCCTTGCAAATTCTAATTAATGTATATGGTTCTTGTTAAATTATCGCAAGCACCAATAGAATAATCCCCATTAATTCTTTGCAAAAGAGGAAAAGTAGGATTCACAAAAGCAAGTTTCCAATAAACATTGTTAATTAAAAACATTACGCTATCTTACTTGCTAAAGTTGTCATTTTCTGACGTAAAGTACTGCGTTCTTCTGGAGAGGCATCTTTAATCATCTCAGTAATATCTGTAGATAATTCTTGAAGATATGCTTCTAATTCTTTTAATTGAGAATTAGTATCTTTGTGCATTTCTTTTCCTTCCATATACATGCGGCGGCGCATAGGAGAACGACCCTAACGTGGGTCACGAGCCATCTCAGTATAATAACTCATAGTTCCAGTATTTTGTCCGCCATTGCTAGCTGGATAATACATATAACCGCCCGCCCGCTACATATTTCTATACTCAGGAGTTGTATAATAATTTATATTATTCACAGGAACTTGTTCTTCTTTTTTATCAGCTTTTTCCATTGACTCAGTAATAGTACAATAATAAATAGCCTATGATAAATCTTTAATCATATCAATAGCCTAACCAAGTTCATGTGTATCTACTTTTGAAAGGTCTCCAAGCTGGCCTTGTACACAACTCATTAACTGTTCTTTCATTGTTTTTAAAGCATCTGTTGCCATATCCTCATCCTCCTCATGCAATTCTATCAACATCTAAAGAAGCCTTACGTCTTACTTGAATAGATGGAGTCGGTGTTGTAGCTGGATCATCTTCTGTTCCATCTACATATGTACCAGATACTGTTACACAACATCCACAAGGAACTGTGACAAAAGTTGTAGTATTAACATGCCAATAATCTCCTACTGCGGCAGGTGTCACAATAGCAACACTATCTGGAACAACCACACCATTTACAGTAATCCCAACTGCAATAGGAGTGACCGCACCACCAGTAGGAATTTGAATATTACCTTGAAGAGTTACTTCATATCTTGCAAAACGATTAGAGGTATTGCCTTTTAAGTTAAGAATTCCAGGTGCTAAAGGAATTACATTTCCTTTATTACAAGGAATAGAAACACTATCAAAAGGAATAGTTCCATTCAATGCCACTAATGCATCTGTAGTTGTTACATAACTAGCCATGAGCAACCTCCTTATTAGTTATAAAATCCATTTCCGCCACAACCATTTCCACAATTGCATCCATAAGGATTAGAAACTATATAAGCTGGAACTGGAGTAGGATTTAAAGCTCTAAGTAAAGCATTTGTCTGAGCAGTATTATCATTCAGAATCTGACCTGTTTGTTGATTCTGAGATGCCGCTAAACTAGCTAAATAACCTTGCATTTGAAGTTGCTGATTTTGTGCTTTAAGTGCTTCGATTTCTTGTTCACATAATTTATCTAAAATAGCCTGAGTATTAGCTGTATTAGAAGCAATTACATCTTTAAGTGCATCAGAGATTGCGGAGCGGTCTGCGCATGCTTCAGTAGCTACAGTATACTTCAAATCAGCTAAGCCAGCGCGATTCTAACAGCAACAGCTTTGTTGATTCATTGCTATTGTGTTTAACTGCGTAGATAAATTAGCTTGATTGTTATTTAAAGTTTGAAGTACATTAGCTTGAGAATTACATCTTGAAACCTCAGCATTGGCAAAACCATTACTGACTGCTGATGTAATTCCACTTAGACCATTAATAACTGCGCTCTGGTCAAAACCTCTCTGAATATCTGAAGTGATATAGCCAGTGTTGCCACCTCCGCCATATCCTCCTCCATTCCATCCATTACCCCAGCCTCCCATTAAGACAAGGATAAATAAGAGAAGAACCCAAGCACCATCGCCGTTACCAAAACCAAATCCATTTCCATCGTTTCCAGTAGCAGCCGCAATATCAGCCAAAGAATAACCACCATTATTATTAAACATAGTTAATTCCCCTTCATTTACATTCAATTCACTTTTCACCTTAAAGAATTTCTAAAATTATTAAATTCTTGGTCAAAATTTAAACCTCGTTGAGATGCTAAATTTCTAGCAATTTGCTATAAAGCTTGAGTATTTCCATTTTGAGCAAGACCCATCGCGTTTTGAACAATAGGATTGTTGTTCCCCTGTTGTTGTAGGATACCCATTAGTAACTGTTGTGGATTTTGTCCACTTTTTATTAACTGAACTAACTGCATTGGATTAACATTCATTTTATACCTCCCTATTAAAAGTCGATCTATGTTTTATTAGATGCGGACGCCGGTGGTTGCGAAGGTTGAACCTGGGTTGCCGCCATTAATGCTTGTATGACTTTATTGAACTATTCTCTTGTCACGTACTAACTATTTGCATATGGATTATCATTTTTATCATACGCATACGTTCTAAAAGATGCTGTTCCATCATTATTAATTTGTTTAGTATAAATCTTGTCATTTCCAACATCAGTAAATACCCAAAGCGAACCATCTAAATCAATTTGGAAAGCCATAGCTTCCTATTTAGATGAAACTGGTCTACATTTCAAGAATTGATTTTGTTGAAAATTCTAATAAGGTTGTTTTGTTAATATGTTACTATAATTATTTACTCCATATGGATACTGAGTTGCTATCGGAGCTTGCCCCGTAGTAGGATACCCCATTTGAGGATTATAATTCTGCATTAATATTTCCTCCTTTTTGTTACGCGTAAATTATTTGTATCTATATGATGGAGGTGATCAGACTCCATGTTTTTTAAAAGTACGAAGGGAGTATTTAAGAACAAAATATAAAGATGAGTAAAACAAAAATGATATGTTTTTTATTTAATTTAATTATTAAATTTCTCTTACTCCCCTCATACAATTATACTTTAAAATTGGATAAATTTTATTAGTTGATTTTGTCCCAACTTTTATCATCTTAATTTATCCACTATTATATAAAATTTATTAAAATATTATTTTCTAAATTTGTCCTTCTCAGCCTTCTTCAGGAGTTACCTCAGGTTCAGGTTGAGCAATCTCATGTCTATAGCACTGATTCATAATTGCTCTGCCATCAGACGTAAGAAGAGTCGCGCTATGCTGCGGAAGTTCACTGACTGCCGCTGAAGCAAGAACCTCATGATACTTAGCTTCAGCTTTCAATCTAGCCTTAGTTGCATTTTCATCGAATGCGAAATGAACAATATGTCCAAATTCGCCGTTTGTATATTGCTGAATTTCAATAATATAAAATTGATTCATATTTTTTCTCCTTTTTCCCCTACGTATTTTTATAAAAAATCTGTTAGAAGATTTGATTTTGTGTCCTTATTTTGGTACTAAAATTTTATATCCTGCTTCTATAAAATCTTCATCCCTTGGATTTATTACTTGCTTATTTTCAAACATTAAAATATTTTTTCGATTAGCAAATTTAATATTGTTTTCATTTATAAATTTTACTAGTATTATTATCACCTCTTATCCATATAAAAATTCTCCTGAACCTGCATTGGTATAAAATACATCGTTTACTGTGTCATACATTCCTATTACGTTTGATGGATTTTTGCAAGGAATGAAATTTCTTACTAAAACACCAGCTTCGTAAATTTTTAAATAATAGATTTTTCCAGAAAATTGATTTGCAAATCCCGACCTAGTATTTCTTCCAAACATAAACATAGAATAATTTGGACAATTTGCAATACTTTTGTTCATATTTAATATTTCTGTTCCATTCCAATATGCTTTTCGAGGCGTAATTCTTAGAATATATTCTGTATTGACTAATGGTGTTATGCCTGAAATATTAGTATTATTTAATCCATTAACAATCCATAAAGTTCCACTAATTACACTCATTAGAAATTGTTTCACAGACCCATCTGAGTCTCTTACACCAAAGACACTTGATGGAGTATTGTCAATAAACTGATTATACATAAACTTACATTCAACGTCTGATAAATTATTAGGATAATATCTAGTATCAATATACTGCGTCCCAGTGCTTTCAACATACTCCACTTCTTGATACTCTTTTGGCAGTCGGCTCTTCTTCCCATTCGCAAGCAAAACGCTTCTCCTCATCATCAAGTCCATCCAACTGCCACCCCCAATCCGTCCATGATATTGATTTCATAGGTTGTGTTAGCATCAAGTGCGGTCGGGTCAAATCCGTTTGCCCATTTAACCGTACTCGGAACTGTTAGCACTGTCGGAGTACTACCAGATATAAACACCACATCGCAGATTCCTGTTGCAGATGGGGTAAAGTTTAGACTTAATACTTCTCCACAAACATATCTAATTCCACTCATAGCATTAATTGTAGGGTCTGTTCCACTTACTTGGACTGCACCATTTAACATTTCGGAGATTGCGGATTTTGCATCTTCAGTGTACGTTCCCACCGCATTACTGCTCTGAGATTGGGTGGTGTCGCCTGCGGCTTTGGCAAGACCGTAGAAGGTGGATTGATGTTGTCTAAATGGAGAAATTGCATAATATTGACTAGCCCCGGCTTTAATTATTTGGTTGGTCGATGTTGTCAAGAACAATTGTCCCGAATCATTTATGCTAATACCCAAAACGTAATTGACGCTTACCACGCCTAAAGCAGAAGTGCTTGCCTTCGGCACATTCGCCACACCATCACTGACGATGCTTGTACCGTTAATCTGCACATCCGTCAAATACCCACTCAAATCAATCTTAGCACTACCAAACATTTCCCAAGCGCCATTTACATAAACCCATTCGGTAAACAAATCTGGACTTGTACCGTCTTCAGTAGGCACTAAATAAAATGTACTAGAATCAGGATTAACAATAGTAGGCATTCTAGTTTCAGCATCGTATTCAGTTATACTACAAATATGAATTTCCATATTTGTTCCAGGCTAACCAGGGTCACCTTTATCTCCCTTATCTCCTTTTAAACCTTGCGGTCCTTGGGGTCCCGCAGGACCAGTCTAGCCTGTATCTCCTTTAGGACCAGTATCTCCTTTTGGACCTTGAGAACCAGTATCTCCTTTTTCACCTTTCTAGCCAGTGTCACCTTTCGGGCCTGTCTAACCTTTCTAACCTTGAAGACCTCTCAATAGCTCAAGTTGTTCAGGTGTAAAATCTTCATAGGTAAATGCGGCCCCCGTTTCACCTCTCGGTCCAATCTAACCTCGAGGTCCTCTCTATCCAGTATCACCTTTCTAGCCTTTATCACCCTTAGGTCCAGTCTAACCTTGCGGGCCTCTTAGTCCTTCAAGTTGTTCAGGTGTAAAATCTTCATAAGTAAAAGCGGGGCCCGTTTCACCTTGTGGTCCAGTCTAACCTTTTTCACCCTTTTCTCCAGTATCACCTTTATCACCCTTAGGTCCTTGGATACCTTGCTAACCCTGCAGGCCAGTCTAACCTTTAGGACCTTGGATACCCTGAATTCCTTGCTAACCTTGCGGTCCGCGTTCTCCAGTATCACCTTTAGGTCCTTGTATTCCTTGAATACCTTGTTCTCCTTGTGGGCCTCTAACTGAAGTGGTATTAGAATAATTACCATCAGAGAAAAAAACAGTTAAACTATAATCATCATTTAATCTAATAAAAGTAATACCATTTCCAGTATCACCTTTATCTCCCTTATCACCTTTCTAACCCTTATCTCCTTTATCTCCTTTAATAGATTCAGTAGTAAATTCAGTTTCATCATCAAGAGTAACAGTAAGAGTGTAGTCTTCATTCAAGCGGACGTCGCTTACACTAACTCCAGTTTCACCCTGCGGTCCAACCAGCGCCCGCAACCATTCATCCTTACTTCCTTCAAATCCCTGTTGTAAAGCAATTTCATAAGCAGAATATCCGCGATAAACAGTTTGTTCATCACCGCTAGAATTTAAATTACCATCTAAATGAATTAATGGTACAATATTTCCTGAAATGTTATCCATTCTCTCCACCTCCTTTACTCTACTTCAGGTTTTAATTTAAACTTCCCACTAATAAAAGTATTAACATCTCCATTAGCGAAAGTAATCTATATATCATAAACATATTCTCCAAATCTTAATCTCTTAGTATCCTAAGGTTCTAAGTGAAGAATACAATCATTAACTGATATATCTTTATGAATTAACAATTTGGAGGTATTATATGTATTTTTCATAGCAAAACGAAGAGAATCTTCTGGTCTAGGAATATATTCCTCTCCATTGATAAAAATATCTATCTTTACCTTTAATGTATCTCCTCTTGTTAATTCAATCTCTTTTGTTTTATTATTAACTTGATACATATTAAATCTCCTATATAATATAATCTATAATTACGTCATCTGCCGCATCTAAAATTTTTAATCCTACTATTCTTACATCATTTATTTCATAAAATCCAGTTTCTCCGATAATCATTTGAAAAACTTCATTACCAGTTGGAGTATAGTTTGATAACTAAAACTGAGTTGCTGGCTTTGCTTGGATTCCCAATCTAGTTAAAGCAGTTCGAGAATTCTACGCTTTAATTGCAGGACTTAAATTTTCTTCAATTAAAGCGTAGATATTTGTGTTCTCTTTAAAACCTATTTTAGTAATAGAATCTTCTTCATAAGAATAATTTATAGCGGCTATTTGACTTTGATAACCATTTGCTGCCATAATATCATCCCCTTCTAATTGTAATATCACCTTTTACTTCAGGTATATAAATCTCTTTAGTACTTGCATTAAAATAAGATTGAATACTGGCATTATCTGTTCCTGTCATTTCAATAATTAAATTTTCAGAAGCAGCTATATTATATATTTTATTTTTATATTCACTTCCTAATTTAATTTCTTTCATTTTATTTTGTACAACTAAAGGATTAGTAGTATCGGGGAAAGAAATTGAACATATATCCTATTTTTTAGTTAATAAAATACCGCCAGCCTACGGAAGATTAATATTTTCCCCAGGCTTGCCTACAGCAGTATTTTTACCTGTCTAAATTCTACCTAAGAAATACCAACTTCCTGCTTGAGATATTGATCTAACCTAAATTGTATCTTCAACTAAAACTCTCTAATAGACAGTTTTATTTTTAAATTGGTCAAAAGCAAAGAAATCTTTTAATTCTGAAGACTCTCCCGCGGTAATCAATCTAAATCTTTCTGTTGTTATATTTCCACTTGGATCAATATCTGAAACTAATCCATCTGGATATATTAAATTCAAACATTCTACGACAACATCTAATTTATGTTTTGTATATTCATTAGTATCTGCTAATATTGTTCTTAAAGTAGCATATTCTTCTGCGGTGCCCCATAATTCATTTTCTAAAATGATACTTCTAAGTTCTTCTCTACTATAATTTCTTGCGATTCCCATTACAGGTAAAGTTTTAGATAAATTTCCTAAATTAATCCAATATTGAGAAGTAGGATGGTCTGAATCATTTGAAAATTCCGTATCAGAAATTATATCATACCCAGTTTGATTATTCATTTGAACATATAAATCTAAATTATCAGTAAGCTAAATGTCTTTTAGTAATGGTAAAGTACCTATTTGAGTATAATTATTTTCTCCAGCTCTTAAATATTCAACATTATCATTCTAAATATTATATCTAATTCTTGAAGGATAATGTATTGGAAATACTTGTTCTTTTTTATCAATAGATCTTTTTATATATAAATTAGATTCTTGAGGATCGTATTCAAATCTATCAATAGAATAAATATTACTACTGATAACTTCTGTATCTCCATTGATATAATTAATATTTAAATTACCCGTTTCTTCATCTAACCATATATTTTGTAAGGTCTTCAATGGGAACGCCTGATACTCACGGTCGTCTATCTATTCCTTTATTTCTTCCGCCATTTCAGTATCTAAAATCAAAGGATCTGTTAATTCATTTCCTGCATTTTCTCTAGGAATATTGTATACAATAATAATTTTACCAGTAGTTTCATCTTGAAGAATCTTTTTAATAAATTTCATTTGAATTAAAGATTCTGAATGTCCGCTATTAGGCCCTATAATATGATAACCAATCCATCCTGAATTTTCATCATATTCAATATTATTTACAAAAGGAATATATGCTCTATATTCATTACCGTTATTAAAAGTTACTTTAAATAAACCTTCTGGGTTAGCATTTTCTACCCAATTGCTAATTTCATAAACTAGTTCACCATTTTCATCTCTTGCTTGAATAGGATTACCAGCCTAATCTTTTTTATAGATTGGGTTTCCAAATTCATCATAAAGAGGATCTCCAGTTTCTTCATTAACTTCTGGCTCATACACAGGAATTAATGGAAAACTACCTGTATCTAAACTTACATTTGAAATCCATTGTAGTCTATTTGCATAGACATCTTTTTTCTACTAACCATTTTCTAAAATAGAATGAACAAAAGTTAAAGTTCCATCTTCTGCTAATTCTATTCTACTAATATAATCAAAAATAAAACTTATATCATCATCATGTGTAAATGTAAAAGTTAAAATTCCATTTTCAAAAGTAATAGTATCAATATGGTTGTAATCACCTAAATAATAATATTTTACCTATCCTTCTTGTTTATTATTATAATTCCAGTCTTCATAAATAAGAATCTCTCTATCAAGGTCATCTTCTCCAGGAGTATATGTTACTAATCCAGATTGAGTGGCATCGTACATAATGCGGCCTGCGCTTGAAGATAAACTCTGGAGCCATCCTCTATAAGTAGTTACCTTTAAATTTTTAAAAGTATCTCCCTTTACTCCTTTAGGTATATTTAGATGCCATTTATTATAATATGGGTGAGTATTTATAGTTTCATTTGCTCCTAGAACCCTAGAAACATTTGACATATCTGCAATATTACCATTTTCATCATATGGCTCTACCTATGAGGTCTACATCTAAGTTACTAAATAAGGAAATTTAAATCCAATATAAGCCTAAGTGTCATCTCCATATTGATCATTTCTAATAGAAAAACAAACCCATTCAATTTTATCATGGAAATTTCCTTGATTATCTTTACCTGGTATTAATCCAGGATCAATAGAATTAGGACTATATTCACCACTTGTTTTTCTATATTCAAATTCTGTCGTTGATCGAGCATCTACTTGAGCATAAGATTCCATATTTAATAATGGAGCTTTCCCCGCAGGACCTACAATACATCCTATATATTCGGCGCCCGCCGCCCTTATTCCTGTAAAACTCTAATGATTCTCTTGATAAGTTTCTACCGTTACAAAACTATCTGTATCTAATAAATCTTTATATTTTTCTTCGGTTACATTTTGATAATAATTACCGTCCCCGTCTACTAATAAAGTAATCGCAGAAAGAGTTCTATCACTATTATAATCATAACCCCTTCTAAAAATTTTACCATTATCAGGATGATTTTTATTAGGATTATTAATTATAACGTATTCATCAAATTTTACTTCAGTAAAATCATTACCTCGTGAAAAATCTGTTACCATAGATAATACGTCTAAATAATTTTTTACAATAATAAAAGAAGCTCCACGACGACCACCGTAAAAACTGTTCATTAATGCCATCTGTTATCACTCTCCTTCTTCCTAATTTTCTAAAGTAATTGTATCATTATACTAATAATCAATAATAAAACTATCTCTACCAAAATCACCTGATATAGTTTTAGATTGTCCTCTAGCAATACCTAAAAAGGTTACTTTATAACCATTTCTTATTTCATATATTCGGCTTGGTCCAATTCGAATTCCTTCTCCATTAATACACATTAACATACCAGGAGGTCCTTGAATTCCAAGTTTAGTAAAAGTAAGTTGTCCAGAATCTAAAACTGGTATTAAATTAACAAATTCAGAAATTTCATATCCTGTAATTTCAATCTATCTTCCTAATCTATTATTTACGACAACAGAAGATTCTGATGCTTGTTCTACCACGAAATCTTCATATTGTCTAGTTAAAATAATAGCTAAATGAGTATAAGTAGTATTAGGAGAAACAACAGCTTCAATCGTAGCATATTCATTTTCATCTTCGTTACTATTTTGGAAAATAACAAAATTATCAACATATTGGAAAACGTCAGAAGATGATTCTGTATCATTAATTAATCTTAAAGTAATTTTTTGATCGCTATTAGTAAAACGCTTTATTTTTAATTTTATATAATAATTAGAATCAACTCTAAAAGTATAAGCAATCTTTTTATCTTTAAAATAAACTTCTATTATATCGTTCTTTGTTTCAATATCACTAATATAATTTAAAATATCTTTTTGAGTATTAGCAAAATATGCACTAATATTATTAGATAAAATTTGTCCAACTTTATAACTCATTTTTCCCTCCTTTTTAAATTTTTTCTACTGCTTTTGAAGCATTAATAGTTAATAATCCATCATTATTTAAAGAAAATGAAAGACTATTTATTAAATAATCCCCGCTTATATCACTATTAGGATTATTTACTGTGATTCTTGTATTAGGCTATAGAAAATAAAGAGGGATTGTTTGTAAACTAATTGATTCGTTATAATTTGTAAATTCATGTAAAGTTTGTCTTATTTCTTCATAAGCTGAATAATAAGACCCTCCTATTTTTAAATTATTATAAATTGAAGCAGGTACTTGTGAATAACGTTGACCTCTTTTTTCAGCCTACTCTCTTCTTTCATCGGTATCATCTTCTCCAGCTTTTATCAGTATTAAATCTGGAATCCAATTTTCAAAAACACAATTTGTATTTTTCCCATTGTCTGAAACATAAGAACGTCTGCCTATATTATCAACAGAAATCTATAATATACCAGGATCCCCTGCACTAATAAAATCTAAATAATAATTTATACTAGAAGGATTTTCTACTACCTAATCATAATATTTTCCATTCTATATATCATATATTTTAGGCCATTCTACTTTTAATTCTGGATAGTAATAATTAGTTTCCAATCCTCGTGTCTATGCGGCCGCCCCTTCAACAAGAAGCTAAGTCCGCCAGTCAGAAGGAGTTATATCTACAACAGGAAAATCTAACTATTTCCATATCCATTCTCGACTCTATTTATCCTTCATAGAAGTTATTAATTTATTCTAATTTAAAATATAATAATAAACTCCTATATTACCATAAGAAGGAACAAGAGAACTAAAAGTAGAAATAATAGAAGGATTACCTCCATTATATGCTCCATCTTCTTCTATTACTACTATCGGCATTATCCAAACTCCATATTTATCTAATTTATATTCTTTAAAATTAAACATCTTATATGTTATATTTTTAAGAACTGGTTTATTATCAATAGCAAGATGATAACGCAAAGGAGTTTCCACATCTTCTGCTCCTGTGCGGACTCCCCATATTACGAAATCATTTTTTATTGCCCCATATTGAGGAGTGTTTGAATATGATGTTACTAAATCGCTATCTTCAAACTAAAATACTGATGTACCACTAGTCATATTTATTAGATACGCAGATAAAGAATTAGAAATAGATGCTAAATAATCTGGTACTAATTTAGGGTCAGGAATAAGATTTCCATTTATGTTTTTAGTATTATTTTTTGCATCTAAAATATATTTAGATTGTGCATTGTTTAAAAAGTTCTTTTTTTCTTGGAAAATAAAATTTCCATCTAAATCATAAAAATATTCATAATTACCTAATACCTATATGATTTGATCTAGCATATCTGTCACGGAAGCACCGGCGTCCGCAATCAATTCACCAGGATAAATAAAATCAACATAGATAAATCCAACATCTTGTCCTTTTGTAAAAATCTATGTAGAATAACTTTCTAAACTATTTATATAATTTTGATATTCACTTTCATCCATAAAATATCTATCTTGATTTCCAGACTCTACATAATATAAAGGTTTTTCTAACCCCCATTTCATAGCCTGTTTAACTCTATTATCTAAATCAGAAATAATTATTTTACCTAATTGCTATCCGCCCCAGTGATGTACTAATTCTTGAATAATTTGATACATAGTTACATAATTAGTAACTTCATTTCCATCTTCATCAATAGTATCAAGAATGTGAAGGTCTGCGGCGGCCGGTATGGTCCCGCCCGCAGTCCCATTTAATAAGCACATCTTATCCTGGAGTTGCAGGGAAGCCACCAGGCCGCTTGAAGATTCTGAAATAGAACAAGATATAATTACATATATTCCTAATGGAAACCACAAAATAGGATAATTAGTGTACTTCTAAGTAGTATTAACATATCCTATTTCTAAACACATTTTTTTATTAATAGACAATACGTTTTCTGTATTAGTTATCTAATTCATTGTATCGTCTATTGCAATGCTTAAATTGGCCGTTCTCCTTAAAGAACTCTGGCCATCTATATTTAAATTAGCAGAAATTACTTGTCCTTCTATTGAAGTTACTGGCTATTCTTTCCAATTTAAAACAGATATTTTAACATAATATGTTTTAACATGCTATTTAGCAAGTTCTTTAAGGAAGGCAACATCATTTAAATAACTATATGAAACTTTCATTAATATCTCTCCCTTAAAATCTAACAATAATAATCTATTATAGCTTCAGTTGGATACCCTAATACAATACCCTGGTCTAATGAGAATAAATACCAGCTGCCGCCATAAAAAATACAATAAACACTATCTGCTAATTTTTTGTTTATTAATATAGTACGATAATCAATCACAGTAATTTCTTCTGGTTCTTCTACATTATATCCTACCATATTTGCTTCATTTGTATTATAAAATCTACTCCGTAAAGCAAATAAAGAATCACTTCCTTCAGTTAATTTATATACATGATTCTTTTTTGGTTTTGTTATCTATGAAAAATCATGATATGTTTCATCTACTAAAACATATTCATTATCTCCAACTTCTCCATTGAGTTTTTCTTCTACCGGTTTTAATTTTGGTCCAATTACATAACATCCTCTTATATCAGTTCTTTCATCGTATATATCTAATAAACCTGTTTCATTCATTATATAATAATCATAACTTAAAGTAGTACCCTAAGCGTCAACTCTATCTTGTGCCTATTGAATTAAAAAAACTGTTCCTGGTTTAGCTTGTAATCTCATTCCCATTAATTTTTGTAAATGTTGAGAATAAATAACTTGAGAAGAAGAGTCGTTTTGTGAAGAAAAAGATTGATAGTATCTATTATAAATTTTCTTATAAACCGATTCAGAGGAATTAAAATATCCAAATAGTTGTCCTATTCTCTTAAAAGTACCGTACATTTTAGGAATATTTTCTTCTCTTTCTTCTTCTACTATAACAGCTTGATAAGAAATATTACCAGTCTATTGATCTGATAAGAAAGATAAACTAGTTATTTTTGTAGAAGAATCTGAAAGTTCATAAATACCTTCTGGTCCAACTATAATTGGATTATCATTTACATATATTATATGACCTAAAAATTGTGCTTTAGAGTTATCTGTAGTCTTTTTGAAAAATTCTCCTTCTTGAGTAATTAAATAAGGAGGGGAAGTAAACTATATTCTTAAATAAGATAAATGATCTATATTAATTTTTATTAAGTCATTTTCTAAATAAGAATATTTTGGAAGTAAATATTTTGCAATAATATTTTCATTACCAGCAAAATGTAAGTCTGCATTAACTCCAAAATATTTTCTATTTTCATATACATTTTGAGCTTTATCTTTATTATCTGTAGTATCCTTATCTTCATTTGCACAACTATTTGTTTTAGTATAATAATAACTTAAATTAGGAACAGATAATTGACCATGAGTATTAATTTTTACCTTAGTTTCATTTGTATACTGACCTACACTTTGAATTCCATATTTATTACAATTCTAAATATTAAAATCATCAACCTATTGAGCAGTACAAGTAAAACTATAAATATGTCTACTTAAAGTATTATTAGGAGTAAAACTAATATTCATTAATTTTACTAATAAATTACCTTCTGTTGTAGATTTATATAATTTAACGGTATTTCTATATAAGAACTAAATAACTTTTTCTCTAAAATCTCTCTAGCGAACAGAATCATTATAAACATTAATACCATTTGAATTATTAAAAGGTATATAATAATTTGAATAAATATCATTTTTATTTTGATCCATCCCATATAATTCACTAGGAGAGGCTTTCATTCCATCTTCCCTTAAATCCATTAAATAAGAAATAGTCCCATTTAAAGAAAAAGTTCTATAATCAGTATTTCCATTTCGTCTAATAAAAGGATACTTGGAACCAATCGTTTGAGTTAATGTCTATGAAACAACATGAGAATAATTATTTACCTGTGGATCAAATTTAACTTTTAACTGTTGTTGTCTATCTATTAAAAATATATCATCAAACACAATCATTATAGGTTGTCTAATTTGAATAAAATTAGATCTAAAACCTTGAATATTTCTTTGTTGTAAACAATATTTATAAAAGACTCCGCTTTCTACTGTTTTATCAATCCAAACTTGATCTAGTTTCTTTCCTATTGGAGCTAAAAAAGTATACATGTCTTCCCAATATTCAAAATTGTTTTTACTAGAACTTCTTCTAATAATAAAATTAGTTCCTAATTTATCTATATTACTACTAGAATAAGCATGAACTTTAATGCGGCCGCCTTCTTTATCACCGGCCGCCTCAATTTGTATATCAGAACCTAATACTGTATATTGAATTAAATCCACTTTAAATGGAAAAATAAATTTTTCTTCATATAAATTATTAGTTTGTATATAAACTATCAATAAAAATGATTCTTCATTATTATTATCTAGGTTATATTTAATTTTATAATTTATTCCATTAATATTATTATAAGCATTAGAATAAATTTCTCCACTTGACTAGATTTTTTTATTATTTGAATCATATAACTAAATTTTATATTTTTTCAAATATTCATTATCATTTTTATCTGGGAAAGTTACTCTTCCTACTACATATATATCTTGTAAAGTAAAAGATTCTTCATCTAAGTTTTTTGAAAAATCATTTAATTCTAATATTGGTTTCGTAATACCTTTTACTAAGACTACTTGAGACCACTATGAAAAATAACTTATATTAGAATTATACCAACTTTCTTCTATTAAAGAATACTGAGTTGGAAGAACTACTTGATTACTTGTAAATCGGATTTGAACTTTATAAAATTCTCCTGCATTAAAAACATTTCCTTCAGCTAAATCAGCCATATTATCATACGTTTCTGAAGAATTTGCTTCATTTCCTGTATTAAAACTATTTATAATAATGTAATATTTATCATCTGTAGTACGTTCTTTATCTTCATACATTTTAGTATTCATAATACCAGATGGATATTTATTTAAATTTAAAGCAGAATAATTTGTATTTTGATTTTGAATTGATACCTGTACTAAATCTGCTATTACTTCTTTTCCTGAGCTTTCATATTTAGCAAAATCTCCTAGAGAATTATATGGAGATAAGGAAAAGTATATTCTACATCCTTGTGGATTTGTTTTATCAAATGCTGGAGCATAAGCATTTTTAAAGATTGGCGGATATAAGTTATTTCCTAAACCTGCCATAGAACATTCCCCCTTTTTTATTTTATATCATCTTAATAAATTTAAAAAAGAATATTATTTTTTATTTATATTTGCCCAAATAAAAAAAAATGAATCTTTATAAAAAATTATAAAGATTCATTTTTTTTTATAAGAATGTATTTGCTATACATAAAATATTTACATATATTACTACATTAGTAGCTGATGCACTTGGATGTTGATTCCATACATATATATCTATTGTATTAGGATTTCCTCTCCAAATATAAGCATGACACATTACACAATAATCGGCATTAGTTCCATTAAAAGTTCCCCAATCAATTATTCCAACTGGAATATACCCTGTCGGTGAAGTGTATCTCTAACTAATATAACAAGCAGAATTTGCAGTAATAGTTCTAGTATATGTTTTTTGGACAAGTGAAAAAGGTTTTCTAGTACTAACTGTTAAATATCCAACATTTAAATATTTAATTGTACTATAACTATTAGAAGAATCAGTTATTATACCATTGACAGTTAAACCTCCAGTAATAGTCTCGTTACCCCCAACAGTTAAATTACCAGCTATTTCTGCCTTACCGGCTATTTCAGTATTACCATCCCAATCTACATTAAATGCATTTGACCTATCGGTATCATTTACGCCATTACCAATAGCAAAAGCAAGTGGGAAAAACTCATCATTATTTAAGTTATATCTACCAATAGATAATTGATTATCATTATTAGCATATAAATCTTCTCCTATGGTTACAGAGAACGGGGCTAATATTGCATTTTTGCCCCTTGTTCCGAATGTCATAGCAGGGGCTTTTGTATAAGCGGAACTTTGATAAATTTCACCATAAACAACCTTACTTCCAATCAAATCCATTCTAGCTATATCTTCATTGTTACCACTTGTTCTAACACATTCACCAGTCAATGATTGCACCGTAAGGGTTACATTTCCATCATAGTTAATTGAAGCTTGTGCGGTTAAATTATAAGAATCACCATAATCATTTACAAAAGATGCGGTTATTTGATATGTTGCGCTTTTAGACGTTCCATATGTAAAAGTAAAGGGGGATAAATCAATAGAGTGTGTACTACTATACCAATAGCCACTATAGCTATTAACCAATATCGATGTAGCGGTAACCGAATTCACCTTAACATTCGTTAGTGGTTTAGCTGAATTACGTATTTCGATGATAGCCGTAAGTTTTTTTGTATAAAAGGTTGTATTGGTAGTAAACCCAGTACCAACAGTATCAAACACTACAGTTTTACTTGAAGAAGAATAATAAATAGTCTCACCACCAGAAGCAACTTGTGCTTCTGTAACAACAGTTCCTTCTGTCGAATTAACAGAAAATACCGTTGCTCCACTATCATTAATTGATTTTATTCCGTCTTTTTCAATTATAAATCTTTGTTCGCTATTCGCTCCAATAATTGCACCACTTGCGCCAAATGTAGCCAACTCTTTCTTATATATAGGGTCATAGAACCTAGTATTATCACCAGTAAAACTGGCAAGGGTTGTTGTACCATTTCTTATATCAACAGAGTCATTGTCAATAAAAACATTATTATCACTGAATTTACCAATTCTTATTTCATTATTACTGATATTTAAAGTTTCAATATTATTACGATACATACTTATCGCAGAAGAATTAAGTTTAAGATAATTAGTTTGATCTGATATATTATGAATTTTTATACCTTCTGTTGAATCTATATATGTAATATAAGAAGTTGCAACTTTTTCAGCATCTGTTATTTCTGTTTTCAGAGCATAATTACTAGCTCCATTTAAATCTCCAATATTAATAGAAGAAACATCTAAATCTCCATCTATTATATTAATTCCACCTATCTCACCCTATGTTGCAGTAATTTTACCAGTTAAATCAACATCAGAAGCATATACAGTTCCATCTCCAGTAACACCAAATTTATCTCCTATTGCAAGTCTTAAGCCAGTTCTTGATATACTATTAATAGTTCTTGTAAAATCTGCTGAAGATAAAGCAATTGAATTATCAGCATTAGAAGTAACTACTACATTATTTGTATGAATTGAAGATGAATCTATTTGAAAACCACCTATAGTTGCAGTTAGAGCAGATAAATCACTTACTTTTGCATTAATAGCAGAAATAAGATTTGTTTCAATTCTAGCAGCAGCAATATCACCTGCATTTATTTTACTAGCATTTATATCATTAATATTAGCATTTCCTATTATTAAAGTCCCATTTGTAATAGTACAACCACCAATAGTACCCCTAGTAGCTGTTATTTCTCCAGTTAAATTAACTCCTTTAGCCGTAATTACACCTTGTATAATATTTACATAAGTATTAGTATCTTTATAATTTCTAATACCATCGGTACCTAAATAAATACCAGCAGTAGTATTATTTAATCCAGTAGTTCCATTATATAAACTACTTGCTCCAAGCTTCCAGCCGCCAATCACACCTGTGTTAGAAACAATAGTACCACTGAAATAACCATTAGTTGTATATATACCCCAACCAACAGGTGAAAAATTTCCTGCGGCCGTTGTTATAGCAGGTAACCCAGATAAATTACCTATTCTAACATTAGGATTTGCATATCCTCCATAGCTAGTTGTTAAAGCATTAACTCCACCATATATATCAAGAAAAGTTTTTCCATTTTGGCCTAAGGCTGTCATAAAAATACCAAGAGGATAATATTCAGAATTATCTGCTCTTTGATATAAAGAAATTTTTAAATTACGATAACTTAAAGAAGTATTACTTTTTAAACTATATATATTAGTTAAAATATTAGAAGTATTATTTCTATTATCTGTAATATTAACAATAGGCATAGAAGTAGTAGGATTAGTACTATTTAAAGTTCCTAATAAAGTTCCTAAAGGAATCCATTCCTCATCTACTTGAACTTCTCCAGTTATTAAAATTTTAGATCCTGAAGTCCATTGAACTGTACTAGCTGTATCATTTCCTATATATAAACTTGATACAGCTGAATATGTCCCTGTAAAGGTTGCGGCAGTCGCACTACTGAATGATACGGTTCCAGAACTACTGGATAATGTAGGTGTAATATAAAAACTCCCATCAATTGTAGCTATATTAGAATTAGTCCAACTATTAGTATGCATCTATCCTTGAACATCTAATAAACCTACAATCGTTGCATCATCTGCTTTTAGCTTTTTAAATATACCAGCTTCCGCCTCAATTAATGGAGTCTATATTTCACTTGCATAAATCTTATTTAAAAAACGGCTTGAGCCATGAACAATTAAATCTTTTAAAATTGCCATGTTTAAACCTCCTTTCAAAATTTAAAAAAGGAGGCTTATTCAGCATCCTTTTCATTCTATTCAAAAATAGATAACATATCTAAATCATCCATATTTAAATTGCAATCTGTATTTAATCTTTCTATTTCTTTTTCCATATTAATAGGAGTAAAATCAAAACTTTCTTTAGTTATTGCTAATTCATTTAACTTTCCATTTAATTCTTTAATTTTATTTTGATAAGCATTAAAATATTCATCTTTTACTTTTCTTGCAGGAGTATCTTCTCCATTAGTTCCTTTAATAGTCGTTTCTTCACTCTTTTCATCGTTAAAAAATTCTTCTTGCAATTCATTTTCTAAAGATGCTTTAAGATCGTTAAAAGATTCTACTGTTTCTGCAATCTTTTTCATATTCTTTCTTAATGCCCATAAAGTAGGAACAGATAAACCATTTAATTTATTTTTATCTGCTCTAACTTGATTGTACCATCCATTTATATTAATACATTCCATTACTAAAAGTTCTTTAGTCATAATAAAATCTCCTTTTTACTCAATTAAATCTAATAAAAGCATTTTGCTTCTATTTCCTATATTTTATAAAATTTTACCTATTTTGTCAAGTCACCCTCGGTGAAACCAGATATTATATTAGTCTATTGATTATTAATAGTTAATGTTTTTTCTGTACCATTACAAACCCATTTTCCTTGTTTAGTTAAATCCATTTTTACACCTCTTCATACATTGCTCCATATATATTGCCCTAATTATCTATATAAACTGAATTATGGTATAATAAAAGTATATCTTCTAAAGATAGAGCTGTACAATAGATACGAAGATCAGATAGATTCCCTTTAAAAGGATAATTATTATCATATGAACGATTCCATAACCAAAACTTATCTGTATTATGTATATAATAATTAGAGGATCCAGATTGAGTTTCTGCCTACCCATTTACATAACAAAAACGGGTTCCATTATTATTTATTACTACCACATGATTCCATTCATTATTTTTCCAATGGGTTGTAGTAAAACCTTTTGTTGAAGCTAAAGAATTTACATATAATAAAGAATTTATTAAACTTATTTGTAACCCAGTAATTCGATCATTAAAAATAGCGGAATTAACAGTTTTTGCACATTTTATCCATAAAGAAACTGTTTTTACTTCAGATGGAAGAATAATACCTTCCAAATGAGTGGAAGCACCCCCTTGTGCATATGTACTAGTATCATATTTGGGAGTATCATTTTGATATTGAAAAGTTCCTATTTTTGTTCCATTATTACAATATCCAGAACAATCATATTCTATATTATTATTAAATCCCTTATCGTTCAATAAATAATGTAATATTAAACCTTGTGATATTTGTTTTACCTCCATTGGTGATAAAGCATGGTCATATATACGGACATCATTTATTTTACCTTTAAAATAATTTCCTAAATTATTTCCATTAGTTTGGCTTGCTCCAATAGTAAAAACATTTCCTAATTTAGTATTATTTACTGTAATATTTTTACTCGTTTGATATTCTCCATTAATATAATATTTTATTAAACCATTTTTAGAAGTAACAATTAAATTTGTCCAAGTATCAGTTGGATAAGTATAAATAGTTGTCCATTGCTGATTATCATTTCCAATAATTCCATCAATCCTTACTTTATTTGAAATTAAAAAAATAGAAAATCCAAAACCAACTCCATTTCTACAACATCCTAATGTTTGAGTATTAGTTGAAGTTGTATAAAACCAAATACTATAAGACCAATCTTCACTAGGAAAAGAGTATGGAAAAGAAATATAATCATTACTTCCATCAAAATTATAACACTTTCCAATTTTCCCACTATTATCAATAGTTGCTCCGTTATTAGTCACAACCACATCATCTAACCCTTGATTATCAAGAGTCCCATTAAGAGGTAACCAAACTCTTAAACTCACATCTTCATCCCTCCTAACATATGCGGACGTTGGTCAAATCCTGACATAAACCAACGTCCGCTAATTTTATCCAAAGCTAAATACTAAAGCACTTAGCGTCTAATCATAATTTATATTACAATATTTGCTTCCTGTACTACCTTTAAAAACAGTTGAAGCTAAATCATTAAAAGTTTTTCTTCCAGAAATAGTTTGTGTAGTAGCTAATGTTACATAATCCTATAAGGCAGTTGATAGTGCAGTATTTTCAACATTACCTAACCCAATATCTGATTTACTAATAGTAATATCTGCACTTAAAGCATGTCCATTTACGGTCCTAGTTGTAGGTACTCTAGAAGTGTCACTAGGATGTTTATGATCCTATCTAGCATATTTCTCGGAAGTACCCACCGCCGCAGTACCATCCATTAAAGGATTAGTTGTAGCTGCCTCATAAGTAGTATCAATCCAAGGTACATTTACAAACATTTTTTCATTACTTAATTGAACTGCATAATTTTTACCAGAACTAGAATAACCTATTTGTACTCCACCTCTAGTTCCATTTGCAGCAAGAGGTAAAGAATAAGTTCCTTCAGGAGTCCCCCATGTACCATCCTATCTTAAATATTTAGTAGTTCCTGTTCCTATTGTAATAGAACTTTTTTCAATTTTTCCATTATTAGAAGAATCAGAAAATAATAAACTATCCCCATTTCCTAAAGCTATTGCTGTAGAAGTAATAGTTCCTCCATTTAAAATATTACCATGTGAATGAGAAAAATCACTAACTTGAGATTTAGTAATACTAATATTACTAAATGTAGCACTTACTTGACCATTAGTCTGAGAAAGAGAAGTAATTGTTTTTCCAGTCCCTCCTGTGCCAATTGTACCTCCATCAAGTGCATTAATAGCATTTGTCACTGTGGATACAGTAGCAGCTTTATTTGTAGAAGCATTGTATGTACCATCAAAAGTATAAGAAAAAATTGCATCTGCCGGAACAGATTTTTCAATAGTATAAGAAATGGCAACAGGTTTCCCATCTGTTCCAAAATAAACAGGTTGATTAGAATCACCTATTTTCGCACCATTTGTATTAAGAGCTTCAGCTTGTGCAACAGATGAAGATGTTGTTGCTGTAATTGAAACTGTTCTAGTATCAGTTGAATTATCTCCAAAAGTTAAAACTAATTGACCAGCATCATTAGAACCAATATCTATAATTTGTAAAGCATTTTCAACATTTCCTAAACCTACATCTGCTTTTGTTATACTAATATTATCACTTAAAACATGCCCGTTTATAGTTCGAGAACTTGGAACATAAGAAGTAGTATCTAATGCCCATTTATTAGCAGCAGTTTTCTTTAATAATCCTGTCGTACCAGTTAAAGCTTCAATTGCTTTCAAGTCATCGTTTCCACTTGTAATTTTACTCCAAGCTAAATTTGGTATATCCGCAGCCACTAAACTTCTAAAAGTTGGAGCGGCAGCCGCTGTTCCACTACTTGGTCCAGCTAATACTGTATTTACATTCTGATTAATAAAAGATATTGTAGTATCTAAAGTTCCAGATTGAGCAGTATTTACACTAGATTGTAATGGAGTTGAAGCTTGAACCTTTACGCTTGTTACAGTACCTATATTATCTGTTTTACTATTCCAATTACTTATGTCAGTTTGTTGAATATTTGCTGCTGCACTTGCTGAAAAAATAGGGTCTGTCTAAGTATATGAAGTTAAAAAAGTACTTCCTTTAGTAGCAGTAATAGCACCATTAGTCGCAGAAATAGAAGTAATAGCATTTCCATTTCCTGTTGTTGTAACTGTTGTCACTGTATCAGTTAATTTTGACCCACTAGGAACATTCATTTCTAATGTAAAACCATTTACTTTACCTGTTAAATCTCCTGTAATTCCATCCTAAACTGTTAATGAATCTTCAATAGTAACCTAACCAGTGAAAGTACCTCCGCTTAAAGGCATATAAGTTAAAGTAATTACATTACCACTTCCATCTTGAGTTGCGGTCGTTGCATGACTCACGCTTAAACTAGATGCATTTATCCAAGAAGGTGTACCATCACTCCCTCCTGAACTTAGAAGTTGTCCAGACGTACCGGCCGCAGTTGAAAGTAAGGTTTGAGGATTTGTATCACTAGCATATACAATTCCTTTTGATGTAAAACTAATACTTCCCGTGCCTCCGCTATAAATTGGTAAAACTCCAGCTATTCCGCCAGAGCCTCCAATTTGAATAGGGTTATTATACTAGTCTAATATATAAATATTTTTAGCATATAAATTACCTTCACTGGTTACATAAAATTGATAATTCCAATAATCTCCAATCGCATCATTAATATCATTAGAAAGATTTTCTAAAGTATTTGAATTTGAAATAGCAGCATTATTTGGGTCAGAAGATCTAATATATAAAAACTTATCTATTTTACTAGTTGGGACATGAACTCCCATATCCCAATATTTATCTTCAAAAACAGGATAATGTAATCTATAAGCATTGCCCGAATTACTATCATCATTCCATGCAGTATGAATTCTATTTGTATTTAATCTCCATGTACTACTACTTCCCAATTGGATAGTCGCAGTTCCATTTCCTTTTATATATGCAGAAGGTTGTTGATCGTAACCACGATAATTACCTATATACCAATAGTTAGTATTACTCTAACCTATTGTTCCATTATAAGCATAAATAGAACCTTTTATATAAGCGCCGTCTGTAATATTATCATTAGTATTATTTATTCCAAAATTTGGACTATATATATTACCATTAGACAAATCGAGAAAAGTTCCTTCTAATGAATAAGGAGCTGTTCCTTGTCTATAATTAGTTGATTGAATTGCATTTGTTGCTAATTCAGCAGAAGTAATTGTATGTGAATAAATTTGAGTTGCAGTAATAGTATTAGCAACAATTTTATTACCACTTAAATTTGCAATTTTAGCATCTGTAATTGCTAAATTCGCAATTGCATTTTCTTCAAACTGTTCTAATTTCCAATGTCCACTAGTAGCATCAGTATATGTATTATCATAAATATACATTACAGTTCCAGTTGTAGACTATTTAAATAAAATATCTCCATTTATATAAGTCCCGCTAGTAGGAAAACCATCACTATAATATATTTTATTTTTACTTCCTGCAATATTAATTGCTTCAATAGAATTTGCATTAGCAGTTTGTGCTGTTACAACTGCCAAATTTGCTTTTTCGGTTGCTTCTGTAATACCTAAATCTTTATAAATAGTTATACTTGGACTTCCAAAAGTATAGTTTACAGTTGTTTTTACCCAATAATTAGGTTTATCACTATCATATTCTGGAACATCAGAACTCCAACCAGAATAACTTTCTGCTGGAGTTCCACTTCCATAATTACAATATACTGTTATAATTGAAGAAATACCATTACCAGTATTTCCTTGTTGACCAGTATCACCTTTTTCTCCTGTGATACATACTGGATTGCCATAATCTGAATTTGCTAATGGAACTCCCTCTCTTTTAGCAACTGTACGTTGCCAAATATAAGTTCCATTCTACCAAGTTGGTCTATCCTAGCTCCATCCAGTTGTAGGGGCGGCCGCAGAACTATCACTTTTAGCATACTAAACATAAAATCTCTATATGTCATTAGTATCAACAATAGTTATTGAACCATAACTTATTTGAGCCATTTCGCCACCCCCCTATTAACTATTATTTTCATTTAATGTTACTTTTACATCTGCTGTAATTTTATTTTGAATTAAACTGCCATCTATATAAATAAATTGTCCACTTGTTGCAGGCTTTTTATCATTTGTAGTAAGTGGAACATTATTAACATTTCTATATGTCCATTCATAATTACATTTAGAAGTTTGAGAAACCCAACTTGAACCATCATATTTTGCTAATTGGGCAGTACCTGTATAACTAGCATTATTTTGAAAGGTTCCTGTCCCAGTAGGTCTTGTTAATTTAATAAAATAATCTCCGTTATTAGGACTCTAAGGGAAATCTATTCCTGCCGTAATATTATCAGGGACAGGGTCAATTTCAGTGCCATCTCTTGTTACTCTAACATATAAACAACCTACCCCTTGAGCATTTTTAATTTGTGTTCCTATTGTTGAATGAACGCTAACTTGTAAAGGATCTGTTTTATCAATTAAAGATACATACTATTCATAAGTATGTCCCTTATAAGTTACATCTATTTTAAAAGAAGCATATCCATTTACTGCTGTTCCTTTAACCTTTAACACTTTTTTACCATTCTAAGTTGCTATTGATAAAGGAGCTGGATTTTTTGAATCATAAACTGTTGTAATTTCTACATATCTGGCTGGAGAAGCTGTTGTAGAATAATTATAATATTTATAAGTGACACCAGTAGCTTCAGCAGGTCCATCATACAAAGTACCTTTAATTGTTAAAATACCTTCTCCATTTTCAAAAACAGTTCCATCAGGAGTAGTAGCTGTTAAAATCACTGCATTTGCTCCATCATTAGCCGCTTTACTTCTTGTCCAAGTATATATTTTTGAAATAGAAACTGTTTCATTATTATCTGTTGTAACAGAAAAATCTAAAGTTATTTTACCATTTTCTGGAACTGTTGCAGTAGTTGGAATAGTATATCTTACATATCCAGTTTCAGAGGCTGTTGCATTTTTAGTAGAAGCTGTAATATTTGCTGCTGTTCCCCATACATCTTTGCTTAAAGCAGGGGCTGAAACAGATGTTGCCTTTTTAGAAGTACCTTGATAGCCTTCAAAAGGAATATCAATTAGAAAATTTTGAAAAGGATGACCATTAGTATCACAAGGAATTACATCAGCTTCATTCTGTGTAACCAAACTAACTGCATTTATTCCTTGTACACCTTGTATACCTTGTGCTCCTTTTGAACCATCACTAACTACAATAACTGTTTGACTATCTAGCTCAGTACTATTAGAACCGGCTGCATATAAAACTGCTCTTAATCTAGTTGTACTAGTATTAGCTGAAAAATCATAACTACGTTCATTATCATCAGTGATCATTTCATTTGAAAAAGCATTACTTCCATTTATATAAAATTGGATTCTACCATCATAATCTGATTTTGTAGTTCCATTCCATTGATATGCTTTAAATGTTACTGTTCCAGGGGTTCTAGTAGTAGTTGCTACTATATTTGTATCTCCTGTGTAAGTATAAGTTTCATTTACTACAACAGAGCTAGCTTCTAATGAATAAATAGTTGGATTTATACCATCTGCTCCTGCTTTAACTTTTAATAAAGAAAATACTTTAGTAAAAGTAGGATAATCTTGATCTGATAAAGTACCATCTAAATTAGGCATTTTTCCTGCTTTGGTACAAGTAAATGTAACATTTCCTGTAGCTCCTGACATTGCTGTGATATTAGCTTTATTATTCTAAGGAGCACTATCTGTTACTCCAGTAGAAACTTTTACAACTGTCCAAGTAGAAGTTCTATCTTGACCACCTTCATAAATTGTTAATGTTGTTTTTGCATCTGCAAAAGCCCCAATTACAGGAGTTCCATTTTTATCTGCTGGAATCATTTGATTATCATTAGATAAAACTGCTGAAATAGAACTTTGTGCATCAGCACCATCTCTTAAAATTGTAATAGTAAAAATATCAAAAGTATTAGTATCAGTTGTTACTAATTTCATTTTTACCATACTATTTCCATTTTCTCCTGCGGCCGCCACTATAGGAGCATCAGTATTATTAATTGTTAAAGTTGTTGCAGTTCCGCTACCAGGATAAGTTACATATCCATAAGCATCTGCATTACTATCACTTGGCTTATAATATTTCCAAGCCGAAATACTTGTATTATTAATAGTTGCATTTAGTGTGATAGAAGTATTAAGATAATTTCCGTTTGAATTAATTTTAAAAATGTTATCTCCAGTTATTTTTGCAACTTTAGCCGCACTTCCTTGTCTAACCAAAGAAAAATCAATCTAACCTATTGCCTATAAGGTTATTCCATCTACTGTATAATGAGCAGTACAAACATATGTAATTAATCCACCTGTTGCAGCTGCTAAAACATTTTCAGAGATTTCTAAAGTATTTCCTACAACGGTTTCTCCTGTTATTAGTGCAGAAGCTGTTCCTCCTCCATTTCTTCTTTGCCATGTATAAGTAGCTAAAGCAGTAATGTTTCTACCTGCATAATAAGTAACAGGAGAAATAACAACATTGCTCGTTTCCCAGTCTGGTATATAAGAATCAGCATCTGGGTTATATATTTGTGTTTTTGATGAATTTGCTCTTGGATATACACTAAACTACCCAATATCAGTTACATCAACAATAGTTATTGAACCATAGCTTATTTGTGCCATTCTTCATTCCTCCTTTTTAAATTTCTACCTAACAAGTAAAAACCGCCTTTTGAATAACATCTGCGGGAGAAATTATTATTGTTCTTCCCTAAATTAATCTTCCCCAGTTTTCATCTAAAAAACCATTCTTATCTCTTTTAGACCATTTAAAAGTTTTTACTTGATCTGTAATATCTGTACCTCCTTTATAAACAGTTGCCGTTAAAGTTGTGTTTATATTAGGATCAGTAAAAATATTACCTGCACTTGAATCTATATAAACAGAAATAGGTAATTCTTTATCAATTTTATCAATTTGTTTATCTACATATTCATCTACATTTTGATTAATCTAACCTTTTAAAATAGCAAGAGGAATACCTTGAGTACCTCTTTGTCCTTTATATGTTAAATAAACATAACCTGTTTCATAATCTTGATATAAACCTAAATTATTTATATCTAAATCTAAACTCTATACAAAAGTAGTAAGATTATCCACCTTACTATTAATTTGGGCGGAATCCGCCTTAGTTTCTTCAATCGAAAGTAAATTTTCATCTATACCTTCAATCTTATCTTTTATTTTTCTTAAATTGGTTGTAATATCCTATTCCTCTACATAATTTATATCACCAACCGTTGATTGAAGATCAAATCCATTCTACATAGAAACATTATGTGCATCAATAGCAAGGGGTATGTCACCATAATATGAGCCATCTTCCTATAAAATACGAAGATATTTTAATCTTTCAAGTTTATTTACACTCATTAAAAATCTCCCCTTTCTTTTTATATTATTTCATAAATAAAATAAAAATCTTGTTTTTTTTATTAATTTTAATTGACCTTGCGGCAGCCGCTATATGCAACATTACTCCAGATCTACCTCAGGTTAACCAAGCTCCCGCATTAATTGATTTTTTTAATAATTTTTTATATAATAATAATATATAAAAAAAGAAAGGAATAAAAAAAATGAAAGAAAGATTAACAAGACATAAAGATGAATTTCCTTGTCGTTTTAAAGGTCACTGTTCAGCAGAAGAATGGATGATGGACGTTACAGGAGTATCTTATGTAATTTGGGAAGGAGAAGCGTGTGATAATTGTCCATTTATGGAAATTGTTAATAGGTTAGCAGAATATGAAGATATAGAAGAAAAAATGGAAGATGATTTAAAATGAAAGTAGTAAAAGTTGAAGACTTTTACAAAGAATTAAAAAAATATCCTGTAGAAATGGGAATGATTCAAAAAAGGTGGATTGCTGAAATTATACAAAAGATTCAAATTGAAATTAAAAAAGAGAGCAGGTGATAAAAATGAATATTTACAAAATTTACTTTACTAATCCTTCAAGACAAACTTCAAGAGAGATTGGAAAGGGAAGAACTTTAAATCAAGCTCGTAAAATTATTTCCCGATTTTTAGATAATCATAATTATAAGTCTCCATACCAAAGAATGTGGGAAGATGAAAATGGAATTTGGATTGATGTAGGTTCTTGGTCAGAATACTTTAATATTAAGGAAGAGGTGATATAATATGGCAAGAAAAACAAAAGATGTCAGAAATATCACCTTGAGTGACTTTTATTGTACTAAATGTGGAATGAAAGGTATCCCTGTATTTAGAACAATAGGTCAAGAAAGAGAACCTGGTCATTTAAAGAAACTTTTTTGTTTACATTGCCAAGAAGAAACTAATATGGCGGAAGTCCGTCCAAGGGGGAAATATACTCTGGATGATTTCTGGATTGAATACCAGGAAGGTAACTTTACACCAGGCGGCGACCGCATCGAGCCTTGGAAAATTTTTGTTGCAAACTATAAGAAGAAGGAAAATGAAACATGAAACTTTTAGAATCAAAATATTACCCGAATAGTGGATTTTCTACTGTGATTTTAAAACATAATGGAAAAACCTATATAGGTAATGCTTTTTATAATGAAGAGGAGGAAAAAAATCCTCCTAATTCTTTTTTTGGTCAACGTTTGGCTGAAAAAAGGGCTATGATAAAATATTGGAAAGAAAAGAAAAATATAAATAGAATTAAACAAGAAGCATTACAAAGCCTCCAGAAAGATTTAATTAATACTATCCCTGAAGAATTGCGAGAGCAGGAAGGCACACAATTAATTTTAAAGAAAATACAGCAACATACTACATATTATTGGAAAGAAAAACGAATTTGTTGGGAAAAATATGATGCTATAAAAAAGGAAATTAAAGAAAGTTTAAAAATTCGAGAACAACTTTTTAACAAGGTCAAAAATTCATAAAAACTTCTTAATAAAAATCACTATTAGTAGAACCTAAAAACTACTAATAGTGATTTTTTATTTAGGGAGGTGAAAATATGATAAAAAGTTGGATACCTAGTTTTGGTATACCTAGTAAAGAAACCAGATATGGTGATACACAGGTCTTTATAGATACAAAAAATAATATCTGTTTTATCATTGATGGAGGTTGTGAAAAAGCTACTGATAGACTTATTTCTTATTTAAAAAATAAAGGAATTAAAAAAGTTTATCTAGTAATCAGTCATGCACATTATGACCATACTTATGGTATAAAACGAATCTTAGAAGATAGTTATTTTACTGTTGTAGGTCTTTATTGTTATGACCCAGAAACTTTAAAAAGCGGACTTAGAAATAATGCAGGTAGTAAAGAAGTACGTAGTGATATAGCTTCTTTAAATGATATTATTTCTAAAGCTAGAAATAAAAAAGTTCCTGTTACTTTTTTAAAACATGGAGATAAAGTTTAGGTAGGGGATATTAAATTTAAGGTTTATAGAGAACAGCCTTCAGTAGTAGAGAATAATGATACAGAAGGTTGGGCGTATATGAATGATGGTAGTTTATGTTTTTATTTTTATGAATTGCTTTATTGGACTAGCGGAGATGGTCCAGACCGTATTTATGATTTAATCAAAAAACTAGGAATAAAAGTAAAATTCTTTAAAATACCTCATCACGGAAATAACTGTCCTCAATCACAAGCAAACGGCTTAAAAGCACAAGGCGCTAATTTATGTTGGTACAATGATTTAGAACCAAAAGGAATTGGTACTAATGAATTTACTATGTATGGGGCTAGAAGATGTAAAGAAGCAGGAACAATGGTTTTAAATTGTATTGGTTCTGATATTGAAATGTCTTTTGCTAATAAAAAAGCCATTGTAACAAAAGGTTCTTCTGTATGGTCATATGATATTCCTTATGGTGGTGAATATCAAGAAGAATGGGTAAAAGACTCTACTGGTTGGTGGTATAGATATAAAGATGGTACATGGGCTGTTGGTTGGAAAAAACTTAAATGGTCTAAAGGTGAGCATTGGTTCTACTTTAATGAACATGGATATATGGTTACAGGTTGGCAATATTTACAATGGAGTAAAGGCAAAGATTGGTTTTACTTTGATAGAACAACTGGAGTTATGTTAACGGGTTGGCAAGAGCTACAATGGAGTCAAGGAACAGATTGGTTTTATCTTGATCCTATCTACGGAAATATGATGACTGGTTGGGCAAAAATTACAGATAGATTTGGAAATAGAGATGCCTGGTTCTTCTTTGACAAATCAACTGGAGCTATGAAAAAAGGATGGGTTCTTGATAATAATAATTGGTATTGGTTCAATAGAACATCTGGAGAATTAGCAACAGGTTGGTTAGAAGAAAATGGCAGAATGTATTATCTTGAACCAAATGCAAATAATAATTTAGGTCATGCGTATAGAAATATGACTGCTGTTATAGATGATGAAGTTTGGGTATTTGATAATGGATGCCATGCAACAAAAAAATCTAATTCAATTCCTACAATTAAATTTACAACAGGTCAAATAGTAATTGATATTTCACAATTTAATACTGTTACAAACTGGACTAAAGTAAAAGCTACTGGTTATCCTGTTATTATTAGAATTGGTTATAGAGGAAGTAAGACTGGACTTATTACTTATGATCCAAAATATAAAGAATATAGAACAGCTTGTGAAAATTATAGTATTCCACATTCTTTCTATTTCTTCCCTTGTTCTATAACAAAAACAGAAGCTTAGGAAGAGGGTCAGTTTGTTATAAATGAAGTAAAAAATGCCAATATTTGTATGCCAGTTTATTTCGATAGTGAAGTTGTTCAAAGAGATAAAAGTGGACGTTCAGATAAATTATCAAAAGAAAAGAGAACAGAGATGTTAGGTATACTCTGTGATAAACTTCTTGCGGCGGGCGTCCCATGCGGGGTATATGCATCTAGATCTTGGCTGTATAATAACTTAGATATGTCTAAAATAGCGGCGCCCGCAGAATACAATACCTGGGTTGCAGAATATGGAGTATCTCAAAATAAATATTCTGGTAACCAAGTATTATGGCAATATACTTCAGATGGTTCTGTAGATGGTATCAACGGCCGCGTTGATTTAAGTCGCCTTATAAAACAATTTAATATGGATGCTATAAATATAAAATAGCCTGAGAAAAAAGAAGAATCTAAACCTATTGAAAAGTCAGAATGGGAAAAAGTTCTTGAAATTGCTAAAGCAGAATTAGGTTATTTATAGAAAAAATCTAATGCCGATTTAGATAGTAAAACAGGTAACGCTGGTTCAAATAATTACACTAAATATTGGAGAGATATTAATAGTTGGTGTGGTAAGAATTATCAAGCTCAGCCTTGGTGTGCAGGTTTTGTTACATGGTGTATTACTAAAGCATTAGGTATGGAAAGAGCTAAATAGTTACTTAAACATTATCCATATGTTTATTGTCCTACTCTTGGTAGTTTATTTACAAAATATGCCGATCCTCAAGTCGGCGATATTGTAATTTTCTATAAAAATAAAACATTTGCTCATACAGGTTTTGTTATTGCTGTTGATGGTGATAAATTCACCACAATCGAAGGTAATACAAGTGGAGCATCTTCTATTGTAGATAATGGTGGTGGAGTATGTCAGAAAACATATTATAATTCTAAATTACCTGGCACAAAATTCTGTCGTCCAGCTTACTCTTCTACTGCTATCACATCTGATACAAATAAAGTTGTTGTTGCTGATGATATGCATAGTGTTAAATGGAAAGGTTATGTTAATATTGGTAATAATGTTAAACTTGCTGTTAGACTCCAACCTAATGAAAAAGCCAAAGAATGTTCTTTTAGTGGTTTAAAACAAGGTACTGAAGTAGGTGTATCTTACGAGCAAGGTGATTGGTATCTTATTAAGTACGATGGTAAGTTTGGATATGTTCAGAAGCAATATATTGGTAAAACTAAAATAAGTGAAGTATCTAATCCTGACCCTGTAATTGATGATATTCATACAGTTAAATGGACAGGAATTGTTAATACAAATGGTGGAACATTAAATGTTAGAATTCAGCCTATGACTTCCGCAAAAACTTGTAGTTTCAGTCCTCTTCGTAAAGGCACAGAAATAGGCGTATGTTACCAAGATAGAGATTGGTATTTAATAAAATATAATGGGAAGTATGGCTATGTTTATTCTTCCTATGTAAAAAAGAAATGAATATAAATAGGAGGAAATAAAATGGATAAGTAGATAATTATTGCAATCATTGTTGCTGTAATAGGTTCAAATGCCTTATGGGGATTTATACAATTTCTTGTTCAGCGCAATGATAATAAAGAAGATTGCTCAAAAAAGATTCTTAATATGATTAAAAAACTAGATGAAAAAATTGATAAACTTGATGATGAATTAAGTGAAAGAGGCGCAATCGCATGTCGTGTCCGTATTCTTAAATTTATGGATGAGATTCTTGAAGGATGGAATCATAGTTTTGATAGTTATACACAAGTTATGCAAGATATTACAAATTATATTAATTATTGTGATTTACATCCTAGATTTAAAAATCATCAAACTGAAGCAACAATTGAATATATTAAGAATGATTATCAAGAACATTTAGAAAAGAATGATTTTAAATTAGGTAATTAAGGAGGAAAATAATTATGGAATTTGGAGTTATTATCGCGGCGGCCGTTCTTGTAGAAGGCCTTATCTAGTATGGTAAAACAATTGCTTAGGCTTTTGAGACTGGAGAAAAGAAAACAGGAATTACTCAATTAATTAGTATTATAATTGGAGTTCTTATCGCTTTTGCTTTTGGAGCAAATGCCTTTGAAGCTCTTGGAATGATGGTAAATCCTATAATTGGAACTTTCTTAACAGGAATTGTAATAAGTAGAGGTTCTAATTATGCAAGTGATTTACTAAGTAGAATTGCAAATCCTAATGTGGGATAAAATAATAAAAAATGGAGGTAGTGTAATGCTACCTCCTATTTTTTTGTCTATATATAATTTAAACGGATACGTGTCACCTCTCTGACTTATTTCCTTTTTTATATTATATGAAAAATTTTCAGAGTTGTCAAGTCAATGTGATATAAAGTCAAGAGCTAAAATAATGCAAGATTTTTATATACATATGAACAGAAGAATGAAATTTGCAAATTTTTAAAAATTATGATATAATTTATTTATAAAATAAAAAGGAGTTTTAATATGGAAAAGAAATATATGATTTTCTATTATGATGTAGATGAAGAAGGATTTCCAATTCCATCTTATGATGTGCTACAAGATGTAACTAATTCATTAGTTGAAATTTTTAAAGATAAAAATATAGATTGTATTATTCTTCCTAACTGTGTACATCATTCTAATGAAAAAACAAGAGAAGAAGTAAAAAGTTTTTTAATTTCTTATTTAAATAAAATTCTTGCTTCAGAAAGAGGAGAAGATATATGATAGATAAAACTTTATATAATGAAAATTCAATTGAGTCATTATCTCCTCTTGAATTTACTAGACTTCGTCCTGGAGTTTATGCAGGAGATACTACATATTCGACTCAATTGCTAGTTGAAATTATTTCTAATGCAGTTGATGAATACAGACTTGGACATGGAAATAGGATTGATGTAATAATAGATGATGCTAATAATCGTATAACAGTAAGAGATTATGGACAAGGATTTATTCCAAACAGCTTTAGAGAAGATGGTAAAACAATTCTTGAAGCTGCTTTTAGTGTTCTCAACACTTCTGGTAAATATAGAGAAGATGGTACATATGAAGGAACATCTCTTGGTTCTTTTGGTATTGGTTCTAAAATTACTAATTTTTTAAGTCATAAAATGGAAGTTCAAACTTGGAGAGATGGAGAAACTGAAGCTTTATTTTTCTTAGAGGGTGAATTACATACAAGACATGATACAATAGGCAAAAAAAGTAATGAACCTGATGGAACATATGTAAGTTGGCAACCTTCGGAAGAATTTTTTACTCACACTGGAGTGGAAAGTAAAAAAGTACATGATTTGTTTAAAACAATAGTATGTTTATGCCCTGGATTAACTATACATCTTGATGAAAATGGTAGAATATATGATTATGTATCTACAAGAGGATTACATGATTTAGTTGATACAGCGGTCGGCGCTAAAGAACTGATTGATTCTAGATTCGATATGAATTATGCCGAAGGTAAGAATAAGATGGATATGGTTCTTACTTATACATCTAATTATTCTTCAACTATTATTCCATATGTCAATACTGGTCTTACCGAGAATGGTCCTCATATTACTCAAGTTAAAACTCTTATTACTAGAGAATTTAATAAGTTTTTTAAAGAGAAAAAATGGTTAAAAGCTACAGATGAAAATTTAAGTGGTGATGATATACAAGAAGGAATGTATATTATCTTTAATATTACCGCTCCAAATGTATCATATGATGCTCAAGTTAAGAGCCGTATCACTAAAATTGATATGAAACCTTTTAACGCAGCTTTATCTGAGAATTTAAGTTATTGGTTAAATAATAACGAAAAAGAAGTTAAATTAATTGCAGATAAGGCTATTAATGCTAAAAAGGCTAGGGAGGCCGCAAAAAAGGCTAGAGAAAAAGCTAGAGAACAGGGTAAGAAAAAAGAGAAGGCTCTTAAATTTGATAGTAAGCTAGCTGATTGTTATAGTAAAGACCGTAGTAAATGTGAGATATATGTAGTTGAAGGAGATAGCGCTGGGGGTAATTTAAAAACTGCTCGTAATAATGAGTTTCAAGCTGTAATTCCTTTAAGAGGTAAAGTGCTTAATACTCAAAAAGCTACATTAGATAAAATTCAAAAAAATGCTGAAATTATGACAATGATTGAAGCTTTTGGTTTAAAAATTGATACTAAAACAATGAAAGTAACTTACGATAAAACTGATTTACGGTATGGTAAAATTATTATAATGAGTGATGCCGATGTTGACGGAAGTCATATAAAAAATCTTTTCTACACATTTATATGGAATTTCTGTCCAGAATTAATCTATGATGGTTATATATATGCAGGAGTTCCTCCTCTTTATAAAATAACTTTACCTAATAATAAAGGTTATAAATATTTAAAAAATGATGAAGAGTTAAAACAGTATAGAAAAACTCATACTGATAAATACATAGTAAATCGTTTAAAAGGACTTGGAGAAATGTCTGTTGAAGAAACAGAAGAAACTTTAATTCATCCTGAAACTAGAATCATTAAACAAATTACAGTTGAAGATATAAATGAGACTGATGACCTTTTTGAAGACTTGATGGGGACTAAAATTGAACCTAGAAAGCTTTTCATTAAAGAGCATAGCAAAGAAGCTGTTTATTTAATTTAATTAATTTTTACCCAAATTGGGTAAAAATTAATAATTAACTTTGTATAAAAATTATATACATTAGAAAAATAAAAAGGAGAAATTTTATTATGTATGGTATAATTTATAAAGTTACAAACCAATAGAATAAAAAAATTTATATTGGTCAAACAGTTCAAACTTTAGCAGAAAGAAGAAATAAGCATTATTATAAAGCAAGACAAATAAATGAATATAACACTCATTTTATAAATGCTCTAAGGAAGTATCCTAAAGAATCTTTTATTTGGGAAATTATTGATGAAGCTTAGTCTCAAGATGAATTAAATAATAAAGAGAAATATTGGATTAATTATTACAATAGTATTGAAAAAGGTTATAATACAAAAGACGGTGGTGAAACCATAGTAGTCACTGAAAAATTTTTAAAACAGTGTGGGAGCCATCCCTTCTACGCCTTTGATTTAAAAGGTAATAAACTTGGAGAATTTCTTAATCAAAGAGAGTTTGCTAGATAGCATCATATGAGTAAAGGAGATATTTACCGAATGTTAAATAATCAATTATATTATTCAAATGGAGTTATATGTATTAGCAAAGATTCTTTTACAAAATAGAGACTTCAAGAATGCGTAGAGGTTGCTAAAGGGAAAACTACTCCTTTTATTGCTAGAAAAATAGAAACAGGAGAAGTTTTTGGACCTTTTACAAATAAAACAAAATGTAAAGAATTTTTAAATCTTAAATCAAATCATATTAGAGAAGTTTTAGATAAAAAAAGAAAATCTCAAGAAGGATATATTTTTCAATATTGTCAAGAAGGAGAATATTAAAAATTGTTTAATGATATACAAAATGAATTAAAAAGAAATTTTATCGAATACGCCGCAGCCGTAAATTGCGATAGAGCTCTACCTGATGCTAAATCTGGATTGAAACCCGTTGCTAGAAGAATTCTATGGAGTGCTTATGAAAATAAACGTCTCTCTTCAAAGCCTCATGTAAAAGCAGCTAGGATTGTAGGAGATACAATGGCCGCGTATCATCCTCACGGCGATTCCAGTATTTATGGAGCAATGGTACGACTTTCTCAACCTTGGGTAATGAGATACCCTCTAATTGATTGGCATGGTAATAATGGAAATATTGCAGGAGATGGGCCAGCTGCCGCTCGTTATACCGAAGCCCGCCTTAGCAAAATAGCAGAAGAAGGAATGTTAAATGGAATTAAAAAGAATAATGTAGATTTTATTCCAAATTATGATGAAACATTGGGGGAACCTGTAACACTTCCAGCAGTTTTTCCAAACCTTTTATGTAATCCTAACACGGGCATAGGAGTCGCTATGGCATGCAATTGGGCACCTCATAATCTTAATGATGTCGCAAAAGCAGTGTTTGATTATTTGGATGGCATTACTCCTATGTTGGACGGTCCTGATTTTCCGACTGGCGGATTAATAATTAATAAAGATGATATTCCTAAAATTATGAAAACTGGTCATGGAACAGTTAAAATTCAAGCCAGATATAATATTGAAGGAAATAAAATTATCTTTTATGAAGTACCTTATGGAGAAACAATAGAAGGGTTAATAGCACAAGTAGGTAAAGCTTGTGAAGATAAAGAAATTGAAGGCATTTCAGATATACATGATGAAAGTTCTAAGAAGATTAGAATTGTTGTAACTTGTGAAAAAGGAGTTGACCCTTCTTCTATTGTTGCAAAATTATATAATAAAACTAATTTTCAATCTTCTTTCAGTTATAATCAAGTTGCTCTGATAGATAAAACTCCTACAGAATTAAATCTTGAAGATGCAATTAAAATTTATGTTGACCATAATCTGGATTGTATTGTTAAAGAATGTAATTTTGATTTAACAAAAGCAGAAGCAAGATTAGAAATTGTTAATGGACTACTTAAAGCACTTGAAGATATTGATAATATTATTGCTTTAATTAAAGCATCTGAAAGTGCGGCAGCCGCTAAAATCAATCTTATAGCTAAATATAATTTTACAGAGAACCAGGCTAAAGCAATTCTTGCAATGAGATTATCTTCTCTTGCTAAACTGGAAAAAGTAGAATTAAATAAAGAAGCAGAAGATTTAAATGATAAAATTTTTATGTTTCATCAAATTTTAGATAATCGAGATGAACAAATTGGTATATTAAAAGTTCGTTTGCAAGGATTAGTGAATAAATATGGAGATGCTCGTAGAACAGAACTTGCTCAAATTGAAGTAACAAAAGAAGAAAAAGAAAAGGCTGAAATTATACCTGAGGATGTTGTCGTTATCATTAATAATTTAAATGAAGTAAAACGTATTCCTAAGAAAAGTTTTAAAGTACAACACAGACGTGGAGTAGGTGTTAAAACAGCTTCCGAATCTACTAAAATAATGCTAGCAACAAATACTGTTGATACCCTTATGATTTTTACTTCTGAAGGAAAAATGTATCGCTTGAATGTAGACAAAATTCCTGAAGGAACTAATGCATCTAGGGGAGTTAATCTTAAAACTATTTTAAAACTAGATGATAAGGAAATCATCCAAGAAATTGCATCTGCCAAAGGAGAAAAACCCGCAGATTATGTGGTATTCTTTACTAAAAATGGTCTTATAAAAAAGACAAAATTTGAAGAATATGTTAATACTAAAAAGACAACAGGTATTCAAGCTATTAAAATAAAAGATAATGATGAACTTGCCTTTGTTCGTTTTATGAATGATAATGAGAAAATTATTCTTGTTACTGAACAGGGATATGCTATCAAATTTACTTTTAATGATATTAAACCTATTGGTAGATTAACCAGTGGAGTTAAAGGAATTAATTTAAGAGATGGAGATGGTATTACTGGAGCAATTAATTTTTCTTCTAAAGATGATTATGTTGTATTAATTACAGAAAAAGGAAAGAGTAAGCGTATGCTTATTTCTGATTTTACTATTCAGAACCGCGGCGGTCGTGGTAATATGGCATTGAAGCTAGACTCTGATGATTATGTGGCGGCCGCACTTAAAGCTTCAGAAGAAGATGCTATCTTAATAGCAGGTAAGCCGAATTCAATTTGTGTTCCAGTAAAAGAAATTTCAATTCAATCTAAATTAGGTAGTGGAACTAAAATTATTGAAAGAAGTCAAGTTGAATCTGCTATTGTTGTTTAAGGAGAAAAGATGATTAAAACATTATATAAACCATTTCAGCATTGGTCTGAAAAAGGAAGTGTGTATCTTGTTTCAGATACACACTTTGAGGATGACGATAGAGAATTTATGGGATATAAAATCTCTGAACAAGAACAAATCTATCTTTTAAATGAATATTGTCATAAAAATGACACCTTTATTCATTTAGGAGATGTTGGAAATCCAGAATATATGAACAAATTAAAATGTCATAAAATTCTTTTAACGGGAAATCATGATACTGCTCCAACTCAAATGGAAAAATATTTTGAAGAAGTATATACTGGTCCTCTTTGGATTGCAGAAAAAATTGTTTTATCTCACGAACCATTGCAAATTACTTTTGGTTTTCAGACGCCAGTTTGTCTAAATATTCATGGGCATGACCATAGCGGAGAATTTTACAGAGATTCTTACCATTTAAATTTAGCTCAAAATGTTTTTGGATATTTCCCTTTAAACTTAAAAGGTCTTATTGAAAGTGGGATATTAAAAAATATTACTACTGCGCATAGAGCTACTATTGAAAAAAGAGTTGAAAAGAATGGAATTAGATTATGAAAATTATTAAAGAAGGCGATTTAAAAAAATTAAAAAAAATTAAACGTTTTGAATGTAAAGAATGTGGTTGTATTTTTGAAGCAGAAAAAGATGAATATAAACGGGGCAGTCAATATAATGAAGAATATTACTATTGTGCATGCCCCTACTGCAATCAAACAGTTTATACGGAGTAAATATAATGGATAAAAAAGATAGAATGATGTGGTTAGTAGAACAAATGAATGAAGCTACTGAAGCATATGAAAAAGGAGAGCCTTATTTAACAGATTCTCAATGGGATGAATGGTATTATGAATTAAAAAATATTGAAAAGGAACTTGGGTATACTTTACCTAATTCTCCTACTCAAACTATTATATATAAGAAAGTTTCAGAACTTAAAAAAGTTAAACATAATCACCCCATGCTTTCTCTTGATAAAACTAAAGATATAGAGACGGTTAAATCATTTATTAAAGGACATGATTGGGTTATTATGGCAAAAATGGATGGTTTAACATGTTCACTACATTATTTAGATGGTAAACTTATATCTGCGGAAACTCGTGGTAATGGAATAGAAGGAGAAGATATTACTCATAACGCATTGGTAATTCCCTCTATCCCAAAAACAATTAAAAGAAAAGAAGATATTATTATTGATGGAGAAATTATTTGCACTTATGATAATTTTGAATTTTTTAAAAATGAATATAAAAATCCACGAAATTTTGCAAGCGGCAGTATTAGATTACTTGATTCAAAAGAATGTGCAAAAAGAAATCTTACTTTTGTAGCTTGGGATATGATAAAAGGTGGAAAATATGAATTCTTATCTAATAATCTAGCTACATTAAGAACATATGATTTTGAAGTTGTTCCAATGTTTATAAATGGTGATGGAACAGATTTAACTCCAGTTGAAAATTATATTGATAGTATTAAGAAAATGAGTGAACAACTTTCTTATCCTATTGATGGAGTAGTTTTTAAATACGATAATATTGCAGAATATGATAAAGCAGGCCGCACTGACCATCATTTTAAAGGTGGATTAGCTTATAAATTTTATGATGAAACATATTCAACACGACTCCGCCATATTGATTGGACAATGGGCAGAACAGGAGTTTTAACTCCTGTAGCAGTATTTGACCCTATTGAGATAGATGGAGCAGAAGTATCTCGTGCTTCTCTTCATAATGTTAGTATTATGAAAGAAACGTTAGGAGATTGTGCATATGTTGGAGAGCCTCTTGAAGTTTATAAAAGCAACATGATAATTCCTCAGATTTATTCTGCTGGTCCTAAATATGATTATGGAGAAATTATTGCAAAGGGAGGAATTTCTGCAAATGATGCTCCCGAATATTGTCCTATTTGTCATGGAGAAATAGCTTTTAAAGAAGAAAATGGTATTACAAGAGCCTATTGTGAAAATCCAAACTGCAATGGAAAACTAATTAATCGTTTAGACCATTTTTGTGGTAAAAAAGGATTAGATATAAAAGGATTATCTAAAGTTACTCTTGAAAAACTTATTAACTATGGTTGGCTCGATAGTATCGAAGATATTTTTAAATTAGAAGAGCATAAAACAGAATGGGCAAATAAACCTGGTTTTGGTACAATATCTGTTAATAAAATATTAAATGCAATAGAAGGAAGTAAAAAAAGTCCTACTGCTAAATTTATTTGTGCTATTGGTATTCCATTAATTGGTAAAGTGGCTTCTGAAGCGTTATCTAAAAAGTTTGGAAATTATAAAACTTTTCGAGAAGCTGTTAATAACAATAGTCAAGAACTCTATGAGATAGCAGGAATCGGTGAAGTTATGATTCAAACTTTACTTGATTATGATTTTACTGAAGCAGATTCTATTTTTAAAAAATATATAATAGAGATGCGGCCGGTTGTTTCTATTTCGGTATCGAAAAAATTAGAAGGTAAAACATTTGTTATTACAGGTAAATTAAAAACTTTTAAAAACCGTAATGAAATAAAAGCCGCAATTGAAAAAGAGGGCGGAAAAGTAACTGATTCAGTAAGTTCAAAAACGGATTATTTAATTAATAATGATGTAGATTCTACTTCAAGTAAGAATTTAAAAGCTAAAAAGTTAAATATTCCAATCCTTACTGAAGAAGATTTCTTGAACCTAATAAATTGACTTATTAAAAATTTTTTGGTATAATAATATTATGAATAAAAAAGAATTAAAAGAAAAAGCAAAAAAGATAGCTAGAATAGAAATGGAAAGTCGGAATAAGGACAATAATCTTGAAGAGATTGATTCTAAAATTGAAAATATTATAGGCTCACTTTCCATAGAAGAATTATTCTAGTTAGATGAATATATAAGACAAGAACTAAAATGTTTTTGACTTTTTAGAAAATTTTTAATATAATATAATAAAATAATAAATGATTTAAAAAAGGAGAAATTAAAAATGGGTAAGTTTAGTGAGAAGGCACTTCTAGTTAAGAAGTATGTAGAGGAACATGAATCAGAAGGTATTACAGCTAATGATATTGCTGAAGCACTTGGTTTGAGTGCAAAGAGTGTTAATGCAACTCTTACAGCTGCTTTTACAAATCACAAGGAAGAAACTGGTGAAGAAGTAGATGGTAAGAAAGTAAAGGAAGTAAAACCTCTTATGGTTCGTGTCCCTGGTGAAATTGAAGATACAGATAAAGATACTGGTAAGAAGATTCATAAGAGTGTTAAGTTCATCGAATTCACTGATTATGGTAGAACTTACAACTACGAAGCTTGATGAAAGGAATCACCTGGGTTAAATAAAATAGCCCAGGTATTTTTATTATGAATAGAAATATACTTATATTAACTTTAACTATATTTTTTGTAATATTAGGTATGTTGCTATTTTATTTAGCTTACTGTCTAAAAAGAGTATAGGAAAGATAGTTAGCACTTCAAAAGAAAGAATAGGATATATAGCAAGGCAATTCAAAAAAAATAAAGGAAGCTGAGCAACGATTAACCTCGATAGAAGAAAAAATATAGCAAAAGGAAAAACAATTTAATTAGAAATATAATTTTGAAGAATAGGCTATTCAATCTCGATTAAAAGATTATGAAAATGTAAAACGTCAATCAATAGATCAACAACTAGAATTTAAGAAACTAGAATGTCAAAAGCAAAAAGACTAGTATGAGTATTAGTTAGACTTGCTTAGACAGGAAGTTTAGGCGGCCGCCGCTTCACTTTAGACATTAAAGTAGACACGCAAGGCCGCATACTAGTCCTTATTAAGATAGAAAGAAATAAAAAGTAAAGCAGATGACTATAGATTAGTCCCATCTAATATAGAACTTTCTGATATTAAGAAATTAGAAAAAGTTAAAATGGAATTAGCTAAACCTCGTATCTTATCTATGTTAATATGGCAGACATACTGGCAACCGCTTGCTAAGGTTAAATTTCCAGTTATCTTAAAAGATAAAACTAAAATGGGAATTTACAAGATAACAAACATTGAAACTAACGAATGTTATATTGGACAAGCTGTTGATATATATAAAAGATGGAGTTAGCATTGTAAAGCAGGATTGGGTATTGATACACCGCCTGGTAATAAACTTTATAAAGCTATACAAGAATACGGGTTATAGAACTTTACTTTTGAAATTCTTTTAGAATGTAATCGAGATGAATTAAACGAAAAAGAAAAATATTTTATATCATTGTATCAAGCTGATACATATGGATATAATAGTAATATTGGAGTAAATAAATGATAGTTAAAGTATTTTAAAAAAATAATAATGGAAAAATAGAGTTTACTAAAAAAGAATTAGAAACTCTTTTAAATGAAGTCTATTGGTAGGGACGCAATGATGCTTATCATAATTGGACTTATACGACTACTCCTGCTTGGACTTGTAAAATTCCTAATTAGAGAACTCCAAATTATACAATTAATACACTTGAAAATATTACTACACCAATATCTGATAATATAAGGGTAATAAAAGATGAAATTTGAACAGACACGAGTTATGAATTTTGAAGGAGCATTTAGAGGATTACGTAATCCTCTTGAAAGCTGGAAAAAATCTGATAGTAGTTTTGGATTAGGAAATGTTAATGATACAAAAGATTGGGATATAGCGCATCTTTATTGTATTAAAAATAATATTTCTGTAGAAGACGGCGACCATTATGACCAAGAAGCAGATAAATATGCAGCTTGGTTAAGAAAAAATGGTATTATAAATTGGGAATTTGATAGAGGTTTATTTGAGTATGCATACCTTGGCCCAAAGGATTTAGATCTTGCTCAACGTATGATAAAAGCGGGGACTAGTGATAGAAAATTTTTACGTCAAATTTTTGTTTCTGTTGATATAACTGCTCCGTTATATTGGTATAAGGAATTTGATACCTACAAAGTAGGTACTGTTGCAAATAGTACCTCAACAATGCATAAATTAGCATCAACTCCTATTACAAAGGATTGCTTTGAAATGGATGACTATCAAGCTAATTTAAATGTATTTGATAATGAACCTTATAATATAGATAGTATTATAGATGATCATTTAGAAGATTTAATTAATGTTTGTGAAACATTACGTCAAAGATATAATGAAACAAAAGATAAAAGATATTGGAAAGAATTAATTCGTATTCTTCCTGAAGGATGGTTACAAACAAGAACTGTCACTCTTAATTATGAAATATTAAGAAATATATACTTTCAACGCCGTTATCATAAATTATCAGAATGGCATCAATTTTGTGAATGGATTGAGTCACTTCCATATGCAAAAGAATTAATTACTTATGAAGGATAATTTGAAAAATTTAAAAAATTATTATATAATAAATGTATAAAGAAATAAAGAGGTAAAAAAGAATGAAAAATAAGATGAATAGATAGGTTTTGGAAGGTAGACTTTATGATTTTGATTTAGCAAAGAAAGTAGTAAAGAATCAATCTTCAAATTATTTTGGACAGGAATTTTGGTCAGGAACTCTTCATATTGCAACTGATGAAGCAGGATTGAATGTTATTCCTGTACATTATACTTTCGTACTTCCTACTTTTGGAAGTGGTAAGCCAGACAGTAGATTTTCTGCTTTTGAAAAAATTGTAGCAGAAGAAAAAACTTGGTTGAAAGTTGGTAAAGATGAAGCTGAAAAGATCAGACTTACTCCTTCTGGAGATCTAAATGATTTTTATATGGTAAATGATGAGAGAATGGTATCTGCTCAAAGAAATGAAGGTGGTTTTATTACTTTCATTAAAGAGCTTTCTCCCGAAGGTTCTGCTAGAAATAAATTTACTTATGATATGGTTATTAATAAAGTAACTGTTGTAGAACCTAAAGAGGGAACAGATGACGTTCTTCATGCAAGAATTCATGGTGTTATTTTTAATTTCAGAGAAGCAATTCTTCCTTGGGATATAATTGCTTATAATCCTAAGGCAATTGAGTATTTTGAAGGTCTTGGAGTTTCTTCAAAAGATCCTGTTTATACTCAGGTTTGGGGAAGTGTAAGAAATACAACTGTAAAAGAGAAGAGAGAAATTGAAAATGCTTGGGGTGACTCAGTAATTGAATACTCTGAAAGAACTCGTAGAGAATGGGTAATTGAAGGTTCTAAACCTCAGGTTTATGATTTTACAGAAGAGGACAGAGCAGAACTTCAGAAGAAAGTTGCTGATAGAAACGTACATCTTGAAGAAGTAAAGAGTTCTGCAATTGCATATGCTGAGAATCAGAAAAATGCAGTTGCCGCAGCTCCAACCCCTAATACAATGTCAGGTCCAATTTCAAATGTTCCTGAAGGAGATTTTGATGATTTTTAATTTAAAGGCAAGTGGTTAAGCCACTTGCCATTTTAAACTATGAGTATGGAAAAAGAAAATAGTGAGGTATAAAAATGGCAATTGATTTAATGAAAATTTAGCCACATAAGGTAAGTAGAGATTTAAGCGGATATATTACTTACTTATATGGCCCAGGTAAAATTGGTAAAACAACTTTTGGCTCACAAATGCCAGGTGCATTACTTTTAGCATTTGAAAAAGGATATAACGCAATCCCTAATATTTATCCGCAGGATGTTTCAACATGGTCTGAAATGAAACAAATTTTAAGACAATTGAAAAGACCTGAGGTAAAAGAACAATTTCAGTCTATTATCGTTGATACTATTGATATTGCCGCGGCTGCTTGTGAAAAATATATTATAGATCAAAATAATGTAGATACTTTAAACCAAATCCCTTACGGACAAGGTTGGGTACAAGTCAAAAGAGAACTTGAAAGTACTTTTAGAGCAGTTACTCAACTTGGTTATGCAGTTTTATTTATTTCACATGATAAAGATAAAACATTTAAAAGACAGGATGGAACAGAATATAATCAGGTAGTACCTACATTAAGTAATAGTTATAATGAAATAATTAAAAATATGGTTGATATATATGGTTATGCTCATCTTGTTGTAAAAGATGGAACTCCCGCGAGAGTTTTAACTTTACGTTCTTTTGATGGAACTATAGATTGTGGTTCTAGATTTAGATATATGCAACCTGAAATTAAATTTTCATATAATTCTTTAGTTGATGCTTTAAATAATGCAATAGATGAAGAGGCTAAAAGAGCTGGTAAAGAATTTATTACAGATGAAAGAAATACATCAACATCCTCTGAGGAACTTGATTTTGATGCTTTATATAAAGAATGTTCTAAATTAGTGAGATCTATCCCACCAGAGAAAAAAGAATATTACCGTCCTAGAATTGAAGAAATTATTGGACGTAATTTAGGTAAAGGAAAAAAGATTTCACAAATTACAAGAAATCAAGTTGAGCAATTATCATTAATTGTATATGATTTAAGAGAACTTTTTGAAGAAGAAGTCAAGGATTGATCCTTGACTTCTTATTTTTTTTATGTTATAATAAAATATAAAGAATAAAAAAGGGAAAATAAAATGATACCTGCAAAATGTTTAATTTGTAATAAAACTTTCGATAGAGAAAAAATAGCTTGTATTAAAATAGGAAATAGATATATACACGAAAAATGTGCAATAGCAAATCCTAAAAAAATAAAAGAATTACAAGATCGAGAAGATTTTTTTAGTTGCGTTAAATCTATTTATGGGCCTAAATATGAATATCAAATGATAAACAGCCAAGCTGAGTATTTTATTAAAACTTATGGATATACTTGGTATGGAATGACAAAAGGATTACAATGGTTTTATTTTGTAAATAATGGAACAACTGAAAAGAGTAATGATGGAGTAGGTATTATTCCATATGTTTATGATAAAGCTAAAGAATATTATCAAGAGATAGAAAAGACAAAAAAGAAAAATGAAGAAATTAAAATGCGGCAACCGGTTATCGAGATTAAATCTAAGTCTCCCCGAGCATGGAAGCGACCGCCGCAAATGTTTGATTGGGAGGATGATGAATGAGTAAAATAAGATATGTAGATATTCCTGCTATTGTGCAGGTTATAGGATGCGTTTATCGAAATCCTAATCTTATAGATGACGAAAGATATAGTTTTACAGCAGAAGATTTTACAGAAGATTTACATAAAGTTGTATTTGGAGCCATTTATAATCTTCATAATCTTGGTGTAGAAAAAATCACAACTTCAGTAATAGAAGACTATCTTCAACAAAAACCTAAGAAAATGGCAGTCTATAAAAATTATGATGGTACTGGTTATCTAGCAAAGGCCGTTTCAATTTGTCAGCCAGATGCTTTTAATTATTATTATCATAAAATGAAGAAAATGACACTTCTTCGTATGTATAATGAAAGAGCTGGTCTTGATTTAGCATGGTTATATGATATAAATAATATATTCGATCAAAAGAAGAAACAACGTCAAGAGGAATGGTTAGATAATACTACCGAAGAGCAAATTGCTGAAACTATTGATAATAAAATAGAAGATATAAAACTTAAATACCTTAATGGTGCAGTTGATGATATTATTCAAGCGGGCGTTGGTAGTGACGATCTTTTAACTGAACTTCAAACAACTCCTGATGTAGGTTATCCTTTATATGGAAATCTAATCAATACTGTGTTTAGAGGGGCTAGACTTGGCAAGTTTTATCTGCGGTCCGCGGCTACGAATGTTGGTAAATCCAGAGCTATGGTAGCAGATTGTTGCAATATAGCCTGTAATGAAATTTATGACCTAGAAAAAAGAGAATGGGTTCAAAATGGAAATACAGTTGAGCCTACTATATATGTTATGACTGAACAGATTTTTAGTGAAGTTCAAACTATGATGTGGGCATTTTTATCTGGAGTTCCCGAAGATCATATTTTAACAAATAGATATGAAGGAAATGAACTTGAAAGAGTTAGACATGCTATTGAAGTGATTAAAAATAGTCCTTTATATTTAAAACAATTACATGATTTCTCTCTACAAGATATTGAAAATGTAGTTAAACTTAGCGTTAGAAAATTTAATGTAAAATACTTCTTTCTTGATTATATCCATTCAAGTATGAAAATATTATCTGAAGTTAGTTCTAAAGCATCGGTTAAAAATTTAAGAGAAGATAATGTATTATTTATGATTAGTGTTCGTCTTAAAGACTTGGCTACTGATAATGGTATTTTTATTTTATCTAGTACACAGTTAAATGCAGACTATCAGCACGCCTCTGTTTATGATCAAAATCTATTAAGAGGTGCTAAAGCTATTGCCGATAAAATTGATGCCGGTAGCATTATGTTACAATTAAATCAGCAAGATCATGATAATATAGACGAAATGGTAAATCAAAAAGGATTAGAACAACCTAATCTTAAAATTTCAATTTATAAAAATAGACGAGGCAAGTACAATCATATCCTACTTTGGTGCAAGGCAGATTTAGGTATTTGTAGAATTAATCCTATTTTTGCTACTGATTATAATTATCAATTAATTGATATGGAGGATTTAAAGATTGTCATTGAAGGAGAAAAAAATGAGTGATTCTTTTGCTTTAATAAGATTTAATAAAACTAAAAATATTTATTATGGAGCATATGTAGGAGTTGTTGACCTTTTATTGCCTGTAATTTGCTTACCAGAAGAATGTTATGATAAAGAGTCTGATTATTATAATCCAATAGATTATTGTAGAAAATTAACTTATAATACTTCAGATTCTTATCGGAATCTTTCTCAAGAAAAAGATTTAGATGATGTAGAAATATATTCTGATTATGGAGGCGGTTTTTATTGGTTTGGAAAAGGAAGCGAATCTCTTAAATTAATAGATAATTTTTCTTTAGATCCTTGGAAAAATAATCCTAATGATGGAACCCCTTTTTGGGTAACGAATTTTTTAAATGAAATAGAAAAATGAATCAAAAAGAATATTTAGAAAATATTAAAAATGATTTAACTTTAGACCAAGTATATCAATTACTTGTTGACCTGGGCGGAGAACCACAAATAATTAATAGTTCTTATATCATCTCAAGGACCATATGCCATAACCCTCCAGGTCAAGGTTCATTTAAATTATATTATTATGATAATACAAAACTTTTTCGATGTTATACTGAATGTAATGATGCTTTTGATATATTCCAATTAATATTAAAAGTAAAACATCTGAGTAAAAGTGGAATTACATACTGGGCAAAAGGTGGAGAATTAAAGACTAGACCCTGGGATTTACCAGATGCTCTACATTACATTCTTACTTATTATGGCATCGAAGAAGAAAATGAAAATTTTTCAGAAGAACGATTAGAACTTCCTGATGAGAAATATACATCTGAAAAATTAAGAAAACAATCAATTAAATCAAATAAACAACAAACAGTTTCCTTTGAAAAATATGATGATTCTTTTTTGAAAAACTTTCCTAGACCAAGACTTTTACCCTGGGAAAGAGAAGGTATAACAAAAGAAAGCATGGATGCTCATGGTATCTGTTATGATCCAATCAATCAAGGAATTGTTATTCCACACTATAATATCAATAATCAACTTATTGGAATTAGAGAAAGAACTTTAATAAGAGAAAATGAAGTTAAAGGAAAATATAGACCCGCTATTATTTCTGGTAAAATGTATAACCATCCTTTAAGTTTTAATTTATATAACATTAATTTCTCAAAAGAAAATATTAAAAGAATGAAAAAGGTTATTGTATTTGAAGGTGAAAAATCTTGTCTTTTATTTAGTAGTTTTTTTGGGATTAAAAATGATATTAGTGTAGCAGTATGTGGAAGTAATTTAATTAATTATCAAGTTGAAATGTTAAAATCACTTGGAGTTGAAGAAATTATAATAGCATTTGATAAACAGTATCAAGAGTATAAAGATGCGGAGTATATTAAATGGGAAGAGAAACTGATAAATATATATAAAAAATACGGAAGTTTTATTCAAATAAGTTTTATGTTAGATACAGGAAACTTATTAGGGTATAAAGATTCACCAATAGATAAAGGACCAGACATTTTCCTTGAATTATTTAACAATAGGAAAAAACCTAGATAAGAGTTGTTCACTTGACAACTCTTATTTTTTTTGTTATAATTTAAAAAACGAAAAATTGAAAGAAGGAATAAATATGAGATACTAGTTAATAAAACCCATAAATTAGAATTATTCAGTTATTCAACAAATTTTAACAAATAGAAATATTCCAGTTGATAAAATCAATGATTATTTATTTACAAGTGATGCGGACGTTGCTCCCCCCGAAGCTTTAGGCTAGGATAAACTCCGACAAGCAGCTGCCGCATTAATTTCAACCATTTCAAATAAAGGTATTGCATTATTAGTAATTGATAGTGATTGTGATGGTTTTACCAGTTCTGCAATTTTACTAAATTATTTACATGACTTCTTCCCTACTTGGGTGTAGCATAATATAGATTATTATCTTCATTAGGGAAAACAACATGGATTAGCAGATGTCCGCCACTTAGATAAAGAATATGACTTACTTATTGTACCTGATGCAGGTTCTAATGATGTAAATTAGTGCTAGGCATTTTCTAAATATGGCAGTAAAATAATTGTATTAGACCACCACCTATGTGATGTAAAAAACGATTACGCCATTGTTATTAATAATCAGCTTTCAGATTATCCAAATAAAGATTTTTCGGGAGCAGGAGTTGTTTGGCAGTTTTGTAGATATTTAGATAAACTTTTAAAAGTATCTAATGCAGATAACTATTTAGATTTGGTTGCTCTTGGGAACTGTGCCGATATGATGTCTATGACTTCTATTGAAACAAAACATATTATTAATAAAGGTTTCCAAAATCTTAAAAACCCTTTCTTTGCTTCTCTTGCTAAGAAAAATGAGTATTCTATGAAGAATAAGGTTAATCATATGAGTGTAGCTTTTTATGTAGCCCCTTATGTAAATGCTATATGTAGAAGTGGAACAATAGAATAGAAAGCATTAGTATTTAAATCAATGTTAAAGTATTAGGCTTTTAAAGAAGTTTTATCTACTAAACGAGGACATTTACTTGGATAGAAAGAGCAATTAGTTGAACAAGCAATGCGAGTTGTTACTAATGTAAAAAATAGACAAACAAAAGCACAAGATGCTGGATTAGCTACAATAGAAAGTCTGATAGAACAAAAAGGATTGTTAAATCATAAAGTTCTTCTATTCTTGCTAGAACCTGGCCAAGTAGATCGGAATATAGCAGGTTTAATTGCTAATAAAATTATGGCAAAATATCAAAGACCTGTTTGTTTATTAACAAAAATAACAGAATATGAAAAATCGGATATTCCACCTTGGGAAGTAAATGAATCAGCTACAATTATTTCATATCAAGGTTCAGCAAGAGGATGTTAGAAAGTTGGAGTTACTGATTTTAAAAGTATATGCGCGGACACTGGTGTAACAATGTATTAGACTGGTCACCCTAACGCATTTGGATTAGGTATATTAGAATAGAACATCCCAGCTTTTATTTAGAAAACCGACGCCGCCTTAGTTGATATGCAAGATGAAGCCGTTTATTATGTTGATTATATTTATGATGGAGATAATATTCAACCTATTGATATTTTAACAATTGCAGATATGTAGGATTTATGGGGTAAAGATATTGATGAACCTTATCTTTGTATAAAAAATATTTGTATCAATTCTGATATGGTAACAGTATACAAGAAAAAAGATAATACGCTTAAAATAACTTTATCTAATGGTATTAGTTTAATGAAATTTAAAGCTACTGATGAGTAGTGTGAAATGTTACAAAATAGTGATGGATATTATACTTTAGATATTATTGGTAGAGCAAATAAGAATGAATGGATGGGACATGTGAGTGCTCAGATATTTATTGAAGACTATGAAGTTGTTGATTATTAGGAAGGATGGTTTTAATGATAAAAACAATTTATATATGTGATTTTTGTAAACAAACAGTATCAAAAGAAAAAGATTTATATAAGGTTAAAGTTCCTGATTTAAATAATCTTTATGGTTTTTCTACTCCAGACTATAGTGTTTGTATAAATTGTTATACAAAACTAGGAAAAGAAGTTCAAAAGATGATAAAATCGGGAGCTGATGATTAATTAATCTGCTGGCGCGCGGAGGGCCGTGTTTCGGATTGAATTTGGCTTTTGGCCTTTTTCAATCCGAATTTGACTTTTTAAGATTTTTATGGTATAATTATAATATACGATAAAAGGAGTTGAGAAATTATGATATTAACGTTAAAGCAAGAACAGGGATTAAAAGAATGTATTGAAAGATATAAGAATGGAGAAAAATATTGTGTAATCTCAGGTTATGCGGGCGCCGGTAAATCAACATTAGTCAAGGTTATTATTGATAATCTTCCTGGAATTGACCCTGAGCAAGATGTAGTTTATGCTTGTTATACAGGCAAGGCCGCGCAGGTTCTTCTTAAAAAAGGAAATAGAAATGTAATTACATTACATAAACTTCTTTATGAAAGTATTCCAAAGCCCGATGGGACTTTTTTTAGAAAACCCAAAGATGAAATTGATTATGATATAGTTGTAGTAGATGAAGTTTCTATGGCTCCAAGATTTCTAATGGAACTTCTTTTTAAACATGATTGTTTTATTATTTGCCTTGGAGACCCCTTCCAGCTTCCACCTGTAGATAAAGACCAGGATAATGGTCTCCTTGCTCATCCTCATGTTTTTTTAGATGAAATTATGCGGCAAGCTTTAGATTCTAATATTATTCGTCTTTCTATGAAAATTAGGCATCAAGATAGAATTGATTATGGAAAAGAAGATGATGCTATTGTTATGCCATATGATAAATTAACTACTGGAGTTCTAAAATGGGGAGACCAAATTTTAGTTGGAACGAATAAAACTAGAATTAATATTAATCAAACTTTGCGTAATATGCAAGGAAGAGGTCCTGAACCAGAAGAAGGTGAAAAAGTTATTTGCTTAAGAAATTACTGGAATAATTTAGCCACAAATAATGACCCTCTTGTAAATGGAACGGTAGGATATATTTCAAATTTATATACATCTTATAATCATATTCCACCTTATTGTGGAGGTCAAACTATTCCAGTATTATATGCTGACTTTATGTCTGATAGTGATGCTGATTTTGGTACACTAGATATGGACAAGCATCAAATTATAACAGGCGAAAGAAGTCTTGATGCAAGAACTATTTATAAATTAAATTCAAGACGACCTACACAACATCTTGTACCGATGGAATTTACTTATGCCTATGCTATTACATATTGGAAGGCGCAAGGCAGCGAATGGGACAAGGTAATAGTAATGGAAGAGGGCTTCCCTTATGATAAAGAAACTCACGCTAGAGCAATGTATACAGCTATTACGCGCGCTTCTCAAAAAGTTATTTGGATTAGATAATTTTTATAAAAAGAGGTCATAATATTTATATAATAAAAAAGGAAAAGGAAAATAATAAAATGTATGTATGTCCAACTTGTAGTAAAGAATTTAAAATAGAAGATGGAGTTAGAAAGCATATGCTAAAATGCTGGAAGGAAATTCATCCTTATCACAAATCTAAAGATGCTCCTCGAAGTGAGAACATAATTACAAGAGAAGTAAGTAATGATATAATGGATTTTTTTAATTCTTTGGAGAAATAAAATGATAGAAGAAATTAATATAAAGAGTCACCTTATAGTAACAGACGTGCATGAAGAATATAGTATTAAATGGTGCGGTAAAATAAAAGACACCAAACCTATATTTAAAAATGGAAAACCTATCTTTGTAGTAGTGGGAACAGAAGGTCGGATGGAGTTAAACACGACTGATATGAAAAAAATTGAGAATTGCGCTAAACGATTAACTAGACCTAAAGGACGTTCTGCTATCACTACAGATACAGCACGTATATATATAAAAGAAGAAGATGATAAAGAAACATTATTAGGTGTTTTAACTCATAATCATGTAAAAACATATGCTCAAATGTATGATAAAGTAGGATATTATTAAATAAGGGGATTTTATGAAAAAATATAGGTTAGTAGAAGAAAGCGAATTAAGAAGATTGATTGAAGGAAATTGAAATAATTTTTACTTTTGAAACAGTAGAAGATAAACCTGGATATTATTGGTTTAATAAAAGAAATTATGAAATAATACCAAAAGAAGTTTTAAAGAAAGCGATAAATGAATATAATGATAAAAATAAAAACTAGCTATTTTTATCAGATTAGGAACTTTACCCCTAATCTCATACCTGTTTCAACCTGCCTCCGCGATCCAGACTGGTACCGCCCGCCTCAAGGCGAAGAATATTATAGAGATAAAAGAGGAATAGTATGCGGGCTTCGTTATGAACCTCTTATAGTCCAGAAATATGGAACATGCAGCTGCCCCTGCGAAAATAAAAACATTCTTAAAGGGAATTGTTTAGCTATGCAAGAATATAAGCAATTACTTGAAACTATTGACTTTGATAAAATGATGAAAGCTTTTGAATATTGTTTAAATAAATTTAATAAAGATACTATTGTTTTAATTGTATATGAAGCACCTAATAATTTATGTAGTGAAAGAAAATATTTACAGGAGTATTTCAATGAACATGGAATAGAGTGCAAAGAATTGGAATATCCAATCTAAAAAATTAGAATCTCTTTTTAAAGAAATCTATTTATAATATACGCATGTTCTGTTACTGTCTCAACGGAAATATATAATAATGGTATCCATGAAGGATGCGGAGGACACTGGGTATATGAAACTGCTGTGGGTCATCGTTATTCTACAAATTTTGTTTATTATTGTGATAAATGCGGTATGACAATTGAGTTTGTTGAGAAATATTGACATAATAAAAAATATATGTTATAATTATATATAAAATAAAAAAGGATGGTAGATTAAAATGCAACGTTTTTCTCCTCACAACCATACGGAAATGTCAAATTTTCGTTTACTGGATTGCATAAATAAATTACCCGATCTCGTTAAGAGGGGAAAAGATATTGGATTGGCTGGGCTAGCTGTTACGGATCACGAAACAATAGCGCAGTCTATTCGTATTTGTAAATTACAAAAAGAAAATCCAGATTTTAAAATTGGAATAGGTGATGAAATTTATTTAACAAATACTCGTGATAAAGGAATTAAATATTATCACTTTATATTAATAGCAAAAGATGCAATTGGACATAACCAATTGCGGCAGTTGTCTTCGATAGCCTGGATGAATTCATATTGGGACCGCGGTATGGAAAGAGTTCCTACTTTAAAATCGGAACTTGCGGCGGTTGTCAAAAAAGACCCAGGTCATTTAATAGCAACATCCGCATGTTTAGGCGGAGAACTTTCTAGTTGTATTGTAGAAATGGAACATGCTAGAAAGATTGAAGATACTGAAACTGCAAATAAAAAACATCAACAGATAAAAGATTTTATGTTCTTTTGTGATGATTTATTTGGTGATGATTTTTATGTGGAAGTTGCACCAGGTGCATCTAAAGATCAAATTATTGCAAATAATAAACTGGCACAGATAGCACAAGTATTTCATAAAAAATTGGTAATAGGCGATGACGCTCATTATCTAAAACGGGACGATAGATATATTCATAAAGCCTATCTTAATTCAAAAGGTGGAGAGAGAGAAACAGACGCGTTTTATGAATACACATATCTTCAGTCTGATGAGGATATAAGAATTAATTTAGAACCTTCTATTGGTATGTTAATTGAAGAAATGTATGCTAATAGTATGGAAATGTTTAATAAAATTGAAGTATATGATTTACTTCATAACCAAACAATTCCAAGTGTACCTGTTAAAGATTATCCTAAGCAAGAGCCTAAATGGTATTCAAAAGATTATCCTACTTTAGAAGATATGTATAAATCTGATGATATTTATGATAGATATTGGGTACATAAATGTTTATCAGAGATGACAAATAAAAAACTTTTAACTAAAAAATATTGGGATGAACTTGAAGAAGAAGCAAGAGTAAAAAGAGTAATAGGAGAAAAACTTGGAACCAATATGTTTAAATATCCTATTACTCTTAAATATTATATTGATATGATGTGGGAGTGTGGGAGCTTGGTTGGAGCAGGAAGAGGCTCCAGTTGTGCCGCATTAAATCACTATCTTCTTGGTATCACTCAGCTCGACCCAATTGAATGGAATCTTCCATTCTTTAGATATATGAATGAAGAACGTGTTGAGTTAGGTGATATTGACATAGATATATGTCCATCTAAAAAAGGCACAATAGTAAAGAAGATAAAAGAAGAGCGCGGAAGTCGGTTCAATCCAGATATAGACGAGCTTTCTCGAAAAAATCTAGGTTGTACTTTAATAGCTACATATGGTACAGAACAGACGAAGTCCGCAGTTCTTACGGCTTGCCGCGGATATAGAAGTGAAGATTATCCTGACGGTATTGATAATGATGAAGCTCAGTATATAGCATCATTAATCCCCTCTGAACGTGGTTTCCTCTGGCCGCTTGAAGATGTAATCAATGGTAATAAAGATAAAGGAAGAGAACCTGTTCATGTATTTGTAAAAGAGGTAAATACCTACCCAGGACTCCTTGATATTATTTTTGGTATTGTCGGACTTGTAAATAAACGTAGTAGCCACGCTTCAGGTGTAATTCTTTTTGATGAGGATCCTTATGAATTTGGATGTTTTATGAGAACTCCAAAGGGTGAAATTATTACTCAATATGATTTGCATGATTGTGAAGCAGCAGGTCTTACCAAGTATGATTTCCTTGTAACTGAAGTGCAGGATAAACTTGCACAAGCAATTAGATTTTTACAGGAAGATGGAGTAATTGAAGATTATGGAATTAATCTTCGTCCTGTATATGATAAATATTTTCATCCTAATGTTTTACCTTTAAATGATAAAAGAATTTGGGATGCAATTCAAAATGGCAGTGTTATAAATGTATTTCAGTTTGACTCTGAAGTAGGAAGTCAAGCTGCTAAAAAGATTAAACCGAAAACGATTCTTGAGTTATCAGACGCCAATGGTCTTATGAGGTTAATGACCGCAGAAAAAGGTGCTGAAACTCCAATGGAAAAATATATTCGATTTAAAAATAATCTTGACCTATGGTATAAAGAAATGTATGATTTTGGACTAACTCCTAAGGAAAGAGATTATCTTGAACCATATTTCAAATCTTCATATGGTGTACCTCCTTCACAGGAACAGTTGATGTTAATGTTAATGGATAAGAATATTTGCGGTTTTACCTTGGCAGAAGCAAACGCCGCCAGAAAAATAGTCGGTAAAAAGCAAATGAGTAAGATTCCAGAGTTGCATCAAAAAATATTAGATAAAGCATCTTCTTCAAAACTTGGTAAGTATGTATGGGAAAATGGAGTTGGTCCTCAGATGGGTTATTCGTTCTCTATTATTCATGCTCTTGCTTATAGTTTTATAGGTTTCCAAACTGCTTATATTGCAACACAATGGAATCCAATTTATTGGGACACAGCTTGTCTTGTTGTTAATAGTGGTAGTCTTGAAGATGAAGATGATAATGAATATGACGAAGATGGACAACCAGTAAAAAAGAAAGAGCAATCTACTGATTATGGTAAAATTGCGAAAGCCATCGGTGAAATAATTAACGATGGTATTCAAATTTCTTTAATTGATATAAACAAATCTGATTATGGATTCAAACCCGATGTAAAAAATAATCAAATCTTATTTGGTATGAAAGCATTAAATGGAGTGGGTTCTCCGATTATCGAACAAATAAAAGCAAATAGACCTTATATGTCTTTTAAAGATTTTCTTAATAAATGTCCCCTTAATAAAACTGCAATGATAAGTTTAATTAAAGCTGGAGCATTTGATAATCTTGAACAAGACACAAAAGAGATTGAACCTAGAATTTTTATAATGGCATACTATTTGTCATTAACTTCAGAACCAAAAAAGAAGTTAAACTTACAGAATTTTAGTGGTTTAATTAATTTAGATTTAATACCTCAAGAACTTTCTTTTCAAAAAAGAGTGTTCAATTTTAATAAATATTTGAAAGCGTATAAATGGAAAGAAGATAATATAAATTATTATTATATTCCACATGAATATGCAATTAAATTTTATCTTAATAATTTTGACCCAGATACTATTGATAAAGTTTCAAATGGTATCCCTATGATTGAACAAAAAAATTGGGAAAAAATTTATCAAAAGATAATGGATACTGCTAGAGATTGGTTAAAAGAAAATCAACAGCAGTTATTAAAAGAAGTAAACCAAAAACTGTTTAAAGCAGAATGGGATAAATATGCAATGGGCAATATTTCTGCTTGGGAAATGTCTTCATTGTGTTTTTATTATCATGACCATGAGTTAAAAAATATTAATAATAGGAAATATGGAATTATAGATTTTAATAATCTTCCCGTAATTCCTGAAGTAGATTATTTCTTTAAAAGAAATGGAGTTCAAATTCCTATTTATAAATTATGTAGAATTGCAGGGACAGTGATTGGTAAGAATGATACGCGGCATTCGGTTGTATTGCTCACTACATCTGGAGTTGTGAACGTAAAGCTGACTAGAGATTATTATGCAATGTTCAATCGTCAGATTAGTGAAGTAAATGAAAAGGGTGAAAAGAAAGTTAAAGAAAAAGGTTGGTTTACTAGAGGAGTAAAACTTTTAGTTACTGGATATCGACGAGATGATACCTTTGTAGCAAAAAAATATAAATCTACTGGAGGGCATCAGTTATATAAAATTACTGAAGTAGTCGGTAGAGATATTTCTCTTACAGCCACTCGTTACGGAATGGAGGAAAATAATGAGTAATTAGAAATATAAGTTAATAGCATTATTTGGAGAGTCTGGGAGTGGAAAAGACTTCACTCTCAGAGAACTTCTCCAAACTAATTTTGGACAAGAAAATTTATTTAGAGTAGTTTCTTATACTACGCGGCCGATGCGAAAGGGGGAAGAAGCTGGAGTTAACTATCACTTCTTACCAACGGCCGCAGATTTCTTTGCTAAAGAACTTATCGAGCATGTTGAGTTTCGGAACTGGTTCTATGGTAGTGCTATTGATAATTTAAGTAAAGATAAAATTAATATAGGTATATATGATATTCGACGTATTCAACAAATTATAAAGAATGAAAACATTGAATGTTATCCAATTTATATAAAATCATCTGATAAAACTAGATTACTAAGACAATTACAACGAGAAGAATCTCCTGATTGTGATGAGATTATTAGACGTTTTATTGCAGATAAAAAAGATTTTATTCCAGTGACATATAATACTACAGGTTTTGATTTTATCACCATTGAAAATAATGATAATAAATTCACATTGTTAAATGATATTATTTCTTATATTAAAGAAAATATTTTAAAATGATAAGGACAGAATGAAATAATAAACTCTTTATCATTTTAAAATATTAATATCAAACAGAAGGAGAAATTTTATGCAGAAGATTATTTTTTATACAACTAATTGTCCTAGATGTCAAGTCTTAAAAAAGAAAATGGATAGTCTAGGAATTGAATATGAATTACAGGATGATATAGAAGAAATGATGCTATGGGGAGTTCAAACAGTTCCTACATTAAGAATTGAAGAAGAGCTATTTGATTCTTCATCTCTTACAACTTTATTAGATTTCTCTCAAGCTGTTAAATGGTTAAAGGAGTACGAGAAGAATGAAAATTGATATTAAATTAAGTAAGAACTTTGTGACACAATATAATAAACTACAGGGAGAGTTCGGGACTGACATCGCTAGAATTAACGGATTTGACGATGCTCAACTTAGTTATACTGATTTTATTGATAACTTTATTGATTAGACTACAGTAGCAGATGCTTCTATTGATGGTAATAGTAACGTAACTAAAAAAGATATAGTTACATTGTTATCAGAAATGCCAAAACCTCATAGAAAGTTATTATCTTTTAATAAAATTTATTATGAGATTCAAAAAAAATATGGTTTTAAAGCTGCTAATACTTGGTTACGAATGGAATGGATGGGACAGCTTTATATGCATGATGCAGACACATCGACATTTAAACATTATTGTTTTGCTTATGATCTTAAAGATTTGGCAGAAAAAGGTCTTTATTTTATTGATGGAGCTTTTAATGCTAAACCTCCAAAGCACTTAGAAGTATTTGTAGACTTCGTAAAAGAATTTATCGGTTTCGCTAGTAATAGAAGTTCAGGAGCAGTTGGTCTTCCCAATTTAATTCCTTATATGTATTATTTTTGGAGAAAAGATGTAGAAAATAATTATCTCGGAATTGATTCTAGCGGAAATGCAGAGAACTATGCAAGACAAAATTTTCAACGCTTTATCTATGCTGTAAACCAACCCTATACAAGAGATGGACAACAATCGGCATTTACTAATACCTCTATTTTTGATAGACCTTATTTTGAAGCTTTGTTTGGCGGCTCAGAATTTCCAGATGGAACTTTTATGATTGATTATGAGGAAGAAATTATTAACTTCCAAAAAATATATATGGAAGAAATGGCTCATATTAGAAAAGAAAATATGTTTACTTTTCCTGTGAGTACAATTTCTTTATTAAGACAGAATGGAGAATTTGTAGATAAAAACTTTGCAGAATGGGCGATTCGTCATAATATGATTTGGAATGATAGTAATATTTTTGTAGATGATAGTGTTAATAGTTTAAGTAATTGTTGTAGGTTAAAAAGTGATATACGAGATTTAGGTTATTTCAACAGCATCGGGGGAACGGCTCTTAAAGTAGGAAGTGTCAAAGTTTCTACAATTAATCTTGCAAGGTTAGCTCTTGATACAACCTCTGAGGAGGAATATTTAGCCGAACTTGAGCGCAGATTAGAAACAAATTTACAAGGTTTAGATGTAGTACGCCATATTATCAAAAGAAATGTAGAAAAAGGGTTACTCCCTAATTTTAAACACAAACTTGTAGATTTCGAACACTTATACAACACCATTGGCTTTATTGGAGTGTACGAAACAATGAAAAAGTTTGGATACACAAGAGTAGATGAATTCGGAAATACTTTCTATACAGATGAGGCTTTAGCATTTGGAGAAAAGATTTTTAAAACAATGAGGCGGGTGGCGGATGATTTCATCGTACGAAACCAGTGTGATTACATGATTAATACTGAACAAATCCCCGGTGAATCAGCGGCCGCAAAACTTACAAAGAAAGATAAGTTCTTTTATCCTAATGCAAATATATACGATTTACCTCTTTATGGAAATCAGTTTATGCCTCTTGGTATTAAAACAACACTTCAAGAAAGAATAAGAGTACAAGCTATTTTTGATAAGTATTGTAATGGTGGTTCAATTCTTCATGCTAACATTGATGCGCCTTTTGATTCTTTTGATAAGGCATGGAAGATGGTAAATTATATTGCAGATCAAGGCGTAACTTATTTTGCATTTAATACTAAAATTCAAGCATGTGAAGATAATCATGCTTTTTATGGAACTACATGTCCAGTTTGTGGTAAACCAATATATACAGAATATACTCGTATCGTAGGATTTTATACTCCTATTAAAACTTGGAGTAGAGAAAGAAAACAAGAATATGGTATGAGAAGATGGGAAGCAATAAATAAAACAGCCGAGGAGATTAATTAATGTTTGTTAAAGGAATTATTGATGAAGATTTTGTTAATTATAAAAAGCCTGCTATGGTGATTGAGTTCCCTTGTTGTGATTTTAAATGTGATAAAGAATATGGAAAACCAATTTGTCAAAACAGTCCTCTCACAAAGGTTCGTCCTATTAAAATTGAAGAAGAATATATTATTGAAAAATATTTAAAAAATCCTATAACAGAAGCAATAGTTTGTCAAGGACTTGAACCTCTTGATACCATGGTTATGTTATTCCTCTTTATAAAAAAATTTAGAGAATTTTCCAATGATGATTTTGTAATATATACTGGATATAATAAAGAAGAAGAGCGTCCACAGACTCTTATAAAATTTATTAAAGAAAATCAATATAAAAATATAATTATCAAATACGGCCGATATATTCCAAATCAAACTCCTCATTATGATGAAGTATTAGGTGTGAATCTTGCTTCCGATAATCAATATGCAGAAAGGTTGTGAAACATTGAAAGTAAAAGTAACGGAAGATATAGAATTAGCTAATTAGATTAGGGCAAAACTCAGAGAAAACTCTGGGTATTGCCCATGTAAAATAATTAAAAATGAAGATACATTATGTATGTGTAAAGAATTTAGAGAACAAGATATTGGAGAATGTCATTGTGGATTATATATAAAGACAGAAGTATAAGGAGGTCTATCATGTATGGAGACTAAAAGTCAACTTACTTTGGGGACATTATATGAAGCTAATAAGCGATTAATGTCGAATAAAGAAATATTTAAACCAATGAATGTATTGGAAATAGGTGGAGCACAAGTTAAACTTGAAGATTTTTTTAATATGAAGTGTGATACTTATGCAATGTTATATTGTAAAGATAGAAGTGATATAACAATATTTCATATGTATGACAATCAGAATCCTAATCCACCTGCTTTAGCAGCAAAAGAATGTATTGGATGTTGTACAGATCGAGGAGAATTATTATCAATAGAAGAACAATCAGATGGTAATTTTGAAATATGGATTAGGATAAATGATGAACCTTATGCTTATTATCTATTTCCATATGATAATGCTGTTATAGAAGTGTAAGGAGAAATATTATGAAAGTTTTTTGTAATGTTTGTTTAGGAAATTATATGCAAAATGTAAGTATTATAGATGATAAAGGGTTGGTTAAAATTGAAAAAGTACCTACTCCTGATTTACCAAATTTCTTTTCTGAATTAAAAGAAGTAAATGAAATTACTTTAAAAGGTCCAGATACTTATATTAAGAAAGTTCAGAAAGATACAGAATATCAAATTAATGGAACTAAACCTATTAAATTTATTTTACAATCATAAAAAAATATGATATAATTATTTTAATAAGAGTTAAAAGGAGATTTTGAAATGAGTCGTTATTTAATTAAAGTTACGGAACAATATAGATGTGATACAGAAGCTGAAGCTGAGGCCCTTATTAATGAAGCTAAAGAAGACGGTCAATATACTGTGATTAAATCAAGTAGTGAAATAAAAACACAAAAGTCAAAAGGTGAAGTAGTAGATGAATGGAGACGAGTTCTTATTACTAAAGAATTCACTTCTGAAAAAGAACCAGCTGAACAAGTTGTTGTTTCTTACGAGGAGGTTTAATAATGGATAAAAGAATTGTAAGACATTTTCCTATTCAAATCAAGAGGCTAAATGACAAAGCAGTTATTCCAACTCATGGAAGCGACGCGGCAGCCGGTTATGATTTGTATTCATGTCTAGATAAATCTATATCAATTCCGCCACATGAAACAGTAAAAATTGGAACTGGTATTGCAATGGCTATCCCTAATAATTGTTGGGGTGGAATTTATCCAAGAAGTGGATTAGCTACTAAACAAGGATTGCGGCCTGCTAATTGCACGGGTATAATCGATTCCGATTATAGAGGAGAAATAATCGTAGCTATTCATAATGATAGTCATTCTTATCAAATTATTTATCCTGGCGATAGAATAGCGCAATTTGTTTTAATGGAAAGATTTTTATGTGATTGGGAAGAAGTTGAAGAATTAGATGAAACTGACCGTGGAGAAGGCGGTTTCGGTTCAACTGGAAAATAATTTAAATGCAACAAGTATTATCTTGTTGCATTTATTTTTTTACCTAAATTTGACTTTTAAAAATTTTTATGATATACTGGACTTAATAAATAAGAAAGGTATATTAATAATATGAAAGTTTTAGCGATAGATGCAAGTAGTAAAAGTACAGGTATAGCAATTTTCTAGGATGAAAAGTTAATTCATTACTAGTGTATTATTGCTACAGATAGTAGTTCTTTTAAAAGAATTATTAAAATGAAGAATAGGATTTTAGAAATATATAAAAAATATAAGCCAACTAATATTGTTATGGAAGATGTTTTGCCATAGGATGTAAAACATAATCAATCTGTATATAAAGTGCTAATATATTTACAAGCTATGATTGTATTAAGTTTATATTAGACTTATAGTTTATAGAATGTTTAGTTCTATACTGCTAGTCATTGGCGTAGAATCTGCGGGATAAAGACCGGCCGCGGTATAAAAAGAGAAGGTTTGAAAAAAGCAAGTATGTAGTTAGTTAAAAATTAGTATGGAATCAAAGTAAACGATGATATAAGTGATGCTATTGGTTTAGGTCTTGCTTATGTTAAATAGCATGCAAGTGCATTTTAAATAAAAGAAAAAGCCGTTCAATTGTAAAAAATTGAACGGCTTTATTTTTATCCTGCTGTACTATTTGCCCTTGAATAAGATGACCAGAAACCATTACTGCCCATTCCATTGCCTACTCTAACTTGAACATATTGATTAATAGTAGCTGGATTAGCATTAAATACTTTATAAGATATAAATTTTCTTCTTTTATTAGCTGCTTTTGGATAAAAACTATATCTAAATTTAAATAATCCAGGATTTCCAGTAAAATTATCATGATTATCCATAGCAGACATAGCAAAACCTTGAAAAACATATTCATTATCTGGATTAATAACTCTCCATCCTATCCCTACAGAGACGTTCGTATATTGATCTCTCCAAGCTAACCAACTTCCTAAAACGTGACCAGTAATGAAAAGCATAGGACGCCATTGATAAATAGTATTATCTAATAATAAATTTTCAATATCTTGAAAAGACATTAATTCTTTACATAAACTTAACTGTGATGAAATAACTTTTTGATTCCATAATTCTAAAGTGTTTCTTATTTTAGTTGAACCTGCTGTAATAGTAAATTGAGCTGTTCCCCCAAAAGTATTTGTTCCTACATAAAAATCATGTGCTCCTGCAGCACCATATCGTAATAATCCTAATCCATCATCTAAATACATTGGTGCAATAAAATAAGAAGTGAAAGGAAGTGATTTACTACGTTGATTTGCCGCTTTTTGAGCAATTGTTGTTCCTGTATAATTATTAATATTTTGCATCCCAAAACTTACTGAACCGTCATTTACTAAGACTCCTGTTTTACCAGTAGGAGCTTGAGTTATATTTATACGACCAGAAATATCAAAATTTCCTTCCCATTTAGAATTATAAATAGTTCCTAATGAACTTCTTGCTTCTGATTGCAGTCCTTTACTCACAACAAAATTTTCAGCAACGGTTGTTGTCCATGATTTATTTGTTAAATTTTGCTGTACGTCAAAAACAACATTATAAGTATCTTCTTGTTGATCATTTAAATTTTTTAATTCAAATTTTAAAATACCCTCTTCAATTATAGTATTTTCATTTCCAGCATGAATATTTAAACTAATTCGATAAAGAAAACAATTTGCTGGAATTGTAAAATCTTTTGTTTCGTCTCCTTGATATACATAAACTGTACTAGTAGTTCCTGATGTTGAATTATATATGTCAAATCTCAAACTAATAATAGGATTAGAACTATCTCCAAGTAAAGCATTATTTATATTATTTTTTATTGTAACAAGATAATTAGATGGTCCTGCTAAATTCTTAGAGTGATCATCAGATCCAAATAATACTATTGTATCATTATTTCCTGCTAAAATAGCTCCAGTTACTTTCCATTGATAAAGATTATAACTAGCTGTAATACCTCTCTTTGTTCCTCCTGTAGCCATAACAGAAGCTAATATATTATCTTTATTATATCGTCTTACTGAAAAAGCATCTTTAATACGAGGTGCTGATAAAGGAGCATAACTCGTATCTTTTTCTATTTTCATACTTATTTTATTAATTTGGTCAATAATACTTCCATTTTCTTGAAAGTTTATATCTCCAAGAGCTTCCTCTAAAATACTGCCATCATTTAAAGTAATGTCTTTTGCTTCCGCTCCTACTGGAATAGGATTAGCTGTTCCAGTAATATTTATTTCTGAGAATCTTTCTCTCATATTTATCCCTCCTTTTTATAAGGTAATTCCTTCCTTTTTATAAAAGTTTTATATTATAATATTTTTTATAAAAAGGAAGGAATTTTTAATTAAATTTGTCCTTTAATAAAAATCATTAAGATTTATTTTCTAAAGCTTCAATCCTTCTTAATAAAGAATTAAAAAGACCATTTACATAATCTTCTGTTGCAACATCAGCGTCATCTTTTGTTAATGTTCTTGCATTAAAATCTTTTGCTGTCATAGATCCTGTACAAGACAATCTTTGCACATAAACTGATTCTAACTCATTTAATTTACTTGATATATAATTAGCTGTAATTTTATTAATAATTAAATTTTCAGTATGTTTATCAATAGTATCTCCTTTTGTAGTTGTGACAGAGCTAGGATCAAATCTAGTTCCACTTCCAGTACTAGTAAATCCTCCTCCTCCACTAAAACCTCCAGAGTTAGAAGCTTTCATCATTCCTGTTACGCTAGCACCATTTATTATAACATCAGTAAATTTTGCTACACCAGCTCCATCAATATTAAAATTATCACCAGATAATCCTCTTCCACTTATTGTTATGTTACCAATTTTTCCAGATTGAGCGTATAAATAACCATTTGACTGAACGTAAAAATTTTTTCCTAATCTTATTCCATCCGCACCAACATAAACTCCAGTTCCATTTATGTCCCAATAAGGAGTTCCTCCATTGCTATAAAGACCTTTATTTCCAAAATACCAATCACCAATATTACCGTTTTTAGCATACAAATACCCATCATGAGTTACATGGAAAACATTTCCTGCCCAAAATGCATTAGGTGTATTAGCAGTACGAACAGGAGATAAACCAACATTATTTTTTACTAATCTATCTGATTTTATTTGCCATCCACCAATATCTCCCTGAGAAGAATGTAATGTTCCATTATGATTTACATAAAAGCTATCTCCTGCCCAAAAAGCATGCTCTCCAGTAGAAGCCATACCTACATTATTTTTAAATAATCTATTTGGCTCAATAGTCCAACCTGCAATATCACCTTGCTCTGAATGTAAGTAACCACGATAATCAACAGAGAAAATATTTTTTTCTCCATTTGTAACCTTAATTGCCTAATTAGTAGGTTTATCATTGTTAGAACTTAATGTAACGTATCCTTTAGATAAAGAATCATCACTAATTTGCCATCCTGCAATGTCACCACCCCCAACAGCATGGATATGACCTTCATGATTGACTTCAAAATTGCCTGAACCAAACTTAATATGCGGCGGGTCTGAAAATTGAATCTACATTCCTTTCTTCGGATCTTCTTCTTTTTTAGGATAATCACCTGATCTAATTGCAGCAGGACCATCTACATCAATCTTAATCTGGCCTTTAGTAGCTAAACCGAACTAGGCATTACCAGTCTCCGCATCTAGGAAAATACTGCGGGCACCGGCCGCATAACCAAATAACCCAGTCTAATCTTTGAATCCAATCTAATTTTTATCCTTCGTTTTAGTCTATCCCATGATAATACCAGTAAAACGATTATAATTATCCTTTTTACCAGCACCAACTTGAGGAGTTAATATATATCCATCTTCATTATTTATTTCAATTGCAGTCCCGCTCCAATCATTTAAAGCTCTATTCTCATATCTATTTAACATAAAATGGATTGGGATATGAACCTGTGCAAATAATTCTTTTTCTTCTTCTTTACCTTTTTTAATTGTTAATAATAAAGCATTATCTACTTGATTTCCTTTTGTAAATACATCAACAGGAACAACAGTACAAATATTTTCATCATCTTCATCATTTTTTGAAACAATCTATAATAATTTACTTTCTCTTGGAAGAACTTCCCACTCATAAGTAAATTCTTCATTCTAATAATTAGTAACTTCTTCTTCAATATCATTTATAATCGTTTTATAAATATTTACTTCAAACGGATTTCCTTTTCTATAAGAAGGTTTAGTTCCATCATTACTATAAGTAACATATCTAAAACCAGTACCAGGTTTTATTCTTACGTTATATCTATCATCTTCACTTTGTTGTATAATAGATGAAATAGGTAAATCTGCATAATATTTATATCCATCTGGTCCGCTAGAATACTACGCTTCAATAATATTTGATAAACCTTCTACGATCGAAGGTCTTTCTTGTAAATTAAACTATCTATCTTTTAAATTACTACCTTTCTGAATTACTGGCTTAAAATCATTACTTAACATCGAAGAACTACCTTTTAAATTATCTTTTAAAATCTTCCAATTTAAAATACCGTTAATCTCTGTTTTTATTCCATTATTCCATAATTCAGGTTCAACAATCAAACTTTCTGGTTCCCACTATCCATTTTTATAAGTAATAACAGGCTCTTTATTATCTTTTACTTTTAATTTAAATTGATATTTTGTACCATTAGTTCCATTCTATCCCTACTTACTAAAGGTAAAATTAGTTTTTGTAATAAAGGTTTGATCTTTATATTGCATAATTAAATAAATATCATTATTACTTAAATTATTATCATATGTATTTTTAATACCTATCGGTAAATTATTTTCAGTATCAGTAATATATTCATTACTACCCATATCTAACATAGTATTTTCAATAGGAACTTTCCAAGTTACAGTAGTTCCATTTTGTAAATCTTCTTGTTTTATTTCATTTCCATTATAATATAATGTATAAGATAAATCAAAAAGTTGATATGGTTCATCAATAGCATTGCTATGTAAAGAAGCACCTTCTTCATTATAAAGAAAAGTTTGATCTCCATGATTTATCACTAATGCATATCCATTAGAAGAAGTAGGAGTGTTTTTAATTTCAATAGAAGCAGTTCCAATTAATTGCTAGATACCATTATCTTTCTTTTCGTAACATGAACATCTGAAAGTACTAGAATTAATAATTTCTTGTAAATTTACATTATATAAAATGTTTCTTTCTAAATGTTGATTATTCTCATAACTAAATATAATTTTATTATATAAATCATAAAACTATTTATATGTTTTTAGACCATCTTGTTTTGAAAGTCCAAAATCATCATAATATTTATCTACTTCACATGTCTAGTTCCAATAAGTTTCAACTCCGACAGCATCTTCAATTTCTGCTTTGTTTTTTAAAGCCTTTACATATAAAACATCATCTTCTATTATATCTGTTGTTTTATTTTGATAATTACAAACTTGCCATTTAAAAATCTTATTTTCCTAATCAGTTATTTCTTTTCTTTCTCCATCTTCTTCACTCCAGACTTGACAAATAAGATTAGGATGCCCAGCCGAATGATGGAAAGATGTTCCTTCAGAAGAAATTAATGTAACTTCATAAGTTGCTCCTTGATTAAAAATTAAAAACTATTTAGAATAAGATTTATTATCATATACAGCCACGCATTTAAACTTTGTTTGCTTAGAAAAAGCAACATCTTCTTTCTTTATTTCAATAGAAGGAGAAGGATTAAATCTATTTGGTGTTTCATTATCAGAAATAACTTTTTCATTAATACATCTCCATCCCATACCACCATAATTTAAATACTATGGGCTACGAGAAGTTATCTTTAAATCTTGTATAAACCAGTAAATCTGAACATTCTGCTATTCTAAATTTACTTCTTTCATTTTTACTCTAAGATTAGCAACAATAGAACGAGTATCATCATCACTAGAATCTTTTCCAAATGTATAACCACGTTCCGCTTTTAAAACAATAGCAACTGAAGATTTTTCACTGTCATTTAATTTATAACTCCCATTAATTGCAAAATTATAAATAAATATATCTGCGGCCGGTGGTTCCTCTCCCTACTCTACCTGATTCGGGAAATCCTAGACAAAACATACAATACGGTCGACCGCCACAAAATTATCACTATCAATCTAACAAGATACTACTTGATTAGATGCTGTTGTATATTCATATGGATTACCAAAGAAGTTATTATTATCGAAATAATAATCTTGAGGTTCTTCAACGCCAGTGGCACTATTCTTCATTATTAGAGTTATTCTAACTCCATAATGCCCATTTCTTTTTTGATCATATGGCAATCCAGTCTGAACTGTGCCAGTCATTTTTAAATAATTTGCATTTCTAATTTCATTAGCTATATTTTCAGATAAGGTAATAATATTATTTTCACCGTTTCTATTAAAAAGTTCATGCTATTTAGTCTAATATGAACTCATTGCTATTGTATAATCGCTAGAAATAAAATTTTCTCCCGCGTCAAAATACTCTTCTCCAGTAAATTCTTCAATATAATTTGTTCCTAGTTGTTTAGTTGTTCCTAAAATAACTTTATATTCTTTTAAGTTGCCGTCTGGAACAAAAATATAAACTAAACTATCTTTACTATAAGATACTGAAGGAGAAGTTGAATATGCTTCTAATAAACTATCTTGATATTTTACTAGATATTTACCTAAAGAAGCATCTTTACATTCAACTATTGTACCTTGTATAGTTGAAGAAAATTCTGCTTTAGATATTTTTTTATCTGAAATTATATTAATTGCTTCTAATATAGCTTCAGATATTTGGTTTGAATTATTTAACATTAATAATCCCTCCTTTTTATATACTGTGGGGGCATTAGCCCCCACAGCTTAATCTCAAATCTTTCCCGCTTTTTGAGCAGCTACTAAAGTTAAATTATTAATAGCATCTATAATATTAGAAACATCTCTAGCATTAGGGAAGTCCGCATCTATATGTACAGTTTGGTTAGCAATAATAGCTCTTTCTATATCTTTCGCTTTATTTAAAGCATTTGTATAATAGTTAGAACTTTCAGTGTAAAGTGCTTCCAATATATCATTTATATGAGATACATTAGACTATATAGTATCTAATATACTATTGACATTGATAGGAGTATATTCACTTTGACCAATAATATTACCAGTAGTACTTCCTGTATTCTGTAATGCTTCTTGATGAGCAGCCAAATCTGCTAAACCAACATTTGAACTACCAAATATAGCAGCAAAATCAGAGCTGTGCCAATTAGGTTCGTAAGGAGTGTAATTTTGTAAATCTCCATATGAATTTCCATTTGCTACCCAAGAATTAAGAATATTATCATTAGCTCTTTGTGCGGCTGCCTCTCGACTTAAAGAGCTTCCGATTAATTCTACATTTTCTTGGTTAATAAAATTATTAGCAGCAGTTGCTGCCTATATTGCTGCTTGTTTAGCTCTTTCATAAGTTTGAATCAAATCATTTACACCATTTATAGTATTTTGCACTGCATTTAATTCTTGCTCGTAACTATTGATTAAAGCTTCGTTATTATCTAATAATTGTTCTGCTTGACCGATAACAGTATTAGTATCACTTATAATATCTTCAAAATTAATTTGACCATTTCTTTCAATTTCGGCAATACTATTAATTCTTTCATCTTCTGCCTATAAAAATCTATTAATAGAATCTTCAAATAATTTACCGATTCCACCATCTCCAATTAATCCTTCGGTCATTTTAGATAAATAAGAACCCGCCTGAGGAATTAAATCTTTCAAAATATTAGTTTGTTCTGTATCAGATAATGCTTGGAATTGCTCTATATTAATTCCATAAATCTTTGCTAATTCTTCTGTACTAGATTGAATTAAATTATTTCTTATATTAGCATTATCCTCTAATAATTTATTAATTTGATCTCCATAATATTTCTCTAATTCATAACTCTTTTGAAGTTTTTGCTCTTTAGATAGATTTTCATCTGTCCAAATATCTTCTAATTTATTTTTAATGTTTTCAGCAGACTTTTGAATATCACTTAAATTATCTACATAAGCCGCTTTATCACTATTATATAAACTATTTTGAGCATCAGCAAGTTCTTGTTCTGCCTTGCTAATAGCTTCAGTATCAGCAGTATATTGATATGTATAATTACCTTGAGAATCTCTTCTTAATCTCAATCTATTCTTATTAGAACGAGATTGTTCAAGAGCTAATCGTTTCATTTCAATTTGAAGTAATGCGTTTGCTCTATCTACATCATATTGAGTCAATCTCTATTTATCTCTTAAATAAGCTAATTGCTGTTCCATTAAATCATTTAAAGATTGTTGAGCAGCTATGTCCCCATCATTATCATTAATAGCATCGTTAAAGGTATTTTCTAATTTATCAATTTCATATGCTGCATTGATCTTATCAAAGTATCTATCTGCTTGATCGTTTAATATATCCCATTCATCTTCAATATCATCTAAAGTGTGTCCATCACCAAGTTTTAATTCAAAATTTACAAGAATCTTATTGATAGCATTATTATATTTATCCATAATATTATCAAGAGCATCTTCAACCGTAGAATTTAAATCTTTTACAATATCCATCCAATGTTTTTTATATTCTTCAAATCTATCTCTCGCTTCTTTATAAAGGTTAGAATCTGTTCCTTGAGTCTGAGCTAGCTGATTCATACGAGCCTGTTCTTCCGCCATACGGCTATACCACAAATCTTTTTGTTTTGCAAGGAAATCTAATTGAGCATTATTATTTTCTTCAATTCTATCATAGAATTTAGCCATTTGATCATATGCTTCATCCCCGAAGAACATTTCCGTAATTTTCATATTATGATCAATCAAATCACCTAAGTATTCATATTCATCCATTTGCTCGTCAAAAGCATCTTGAGTAGCATCAATAGCATCAAAGATAGACTCCTTAATTTCATCGGCAATCTCTTTAAAACCTTCCATTTGATCTTGTAGATCATCAAAGATTTTTTTAACTTTTTCTAATTGCGCGGCCCGGTCTGTTATAGACATTTTAGCTAGTTGCTATGTAAAATAAGAACCAGAGAAGATTCCATTTTGATTTCCCATCACTTCTTTTAAGCGATTAGTCAAATTCTGGATTGAACCGGTTCCCGCATTATTATAGTAAGAAGCAATATCTGCAAATCTAAATCTATTTAAACCTAAAATATCATCATCTCTGATCTCATTAACAATATCTTTCTGGAATTTATTCCAATCTCGTTTAGCCTCGGATAAATCAAGCTCCGCCTTAATCTTCAAATCAAGCTATTTAACTTTTAAATTAATTTGTTCTTGAACTTTATCTATTTGCTCTTGTTGAGTCTTAGCTATTTCTTGTTGGAGTTTATCATAACGCTCTAAATCTTTAAAGGCTTGATCCATTATCTCCTTAGCATTATTTAAATAATCTTTATTACTCTCTTGTTGCTCTGCTGTCATTTGATTCCACTCAGCAACTTTATCATTGTATTCTTTTAGAATCTTATCATGAGTAGTAAAATAATTATTTAAAGTACCATCTTTATCAAAGGTGGCCCCATATTTTTTAAGGTTATTAGCTAACTCATTTTGCTCATCTCTTTGAAGACCTAAACGCTCCCTGATAACATCTTTTTGTTTTTCAAGAACTGCTAGTTGTTTCTATAAGTTTTTAAGAGAATCTTTACCAGTTAATCTTTCTTGCTATTTATTTAACTTAGTCATTGAATTAGCAAGTTTATTAGCTTTAACAGTATTATTACGATAACGGTCAGCTTTATTAGTAGCCCCTTTAGCTTTGTTAGGTTCTTTGGCTTTACTACTACCGCCTTTGCCACCGCCACCCTTTTTACCGCCGCCACCAGTATTTTTTTTGTTTCCACCATTTTTATTTTTATGGCTAACTTGACCACCTACTGGAGCTTTGTTTGCATGTTTAATTTTTACACCAGTAACAGTATTGACATTAGAAATATCTTGAGTTTGTTTGTCTGGTTTAGAAGTAAATTCAGTATATGTGAAAGGGTGACTCTACATTCCTCCATATTCAGGAATAACACCAAAAGGTGTTACAGATTCTCTAAAAAGAGGAGTTTCAAAATGACCTTGCTAATCATGAGGAATTAATTCATACCCTCCTGTTTCTTGTTGGTCAGTTTGAGTTTGAGAAGATGAAACAGACTAAGCATCATACGCTGTAGAATCTACTGCTGCAATAGCTTGATTTGCTGCTTCGATTACATTAGAAGGATCCGCCTCCATATCTATATTTAAATGAGCTGCTTCAAACATATTCTAAAGATCTGCTACTGAATACCCTGCTTCAAGTAAAGCATTAGCTAAAGTTTCTAACATTTGAGTATCATCAAGACTTAACTCACCTTCTGGTAAATTATTAATCCAGTCTGCAAATTCTTCTTTAGACATCTAAGTAGCTTCTCTAAATTTTTCATCATCTAAATTAACATTTACCCAAATTTCTTCTGCGGCAGCCTCTTGTAAGGATATAATAGCCTATTCTGATCCATTTGCGGCTTCTTTAATTTCCTATGTATGCTATTTTATAAAATCATCATCAAGAAGACCTTCTTCTATACCAATAATATCTTCTACTGCTTTTTTAATTTCTACAAAAGTTTTTGCATAATCTGCATCACCTAAAACTTCACCAAAATCATAATTTTGTAAAGCAGATAGAGTCTCACTAACTTTAGCATAGTCTTTCTGTAAAGTCTAAACAGCCTCATTCAATCTAATATAACGAGTAGCAGCATCTACTGCCAACTCGCTGCTCTAATCCATGCCTTGATAAGCCTAATTTCCACTACGAGCTAACTCTACATAATGGTTTGCTAAGGCAGAAATTTGCTAAGCTTGAATACCGTATTTATCTGCATTTTCAGCAGAACGAGTTGCTAACATTAAATTAAAAGCTGCGGCATTCTTAGTTTCTTCAGTTCCAGTTCTTAACTATGTATTATATTTAGCCAATTCATCTTTACAACTTTCATATTGAGCAGCTAAATTTTGAAGAATTGCACTAAATTGTTCATTGTTTAATGCACCTGTCTAATAAAGATTCTGAAACATTTCTGTATCAGTCACTAATGTCATCATTTGATTAGTAAAATCCTAAGACGTTATTTTGCCCATTTCTCCCATAGCAAGATAAGATGACATTAATGCTAATTTTACATCCCTTAAAGCAGATTCGTAATCTCTTGTTCCAGCCAGTTGAGTATTATTTAAAATACTTACTTGTTTCTCTAATTCAGGATAAATTTTTAAAATATCTTGGAGACCTTCTTTATAAGATACTAATTCTTTATCGCTTAACTTTTCACCTGCATTTAATTGAGTTCCTAGGGAACTTGTTGAATTAGCTTGATTTACTTTATCAAAATCCGTTTTATATTCTTTTGTTTGAATATCTTGAATTTTTAATTGAGCATCATAAAAAGCCTTTACCATGTCATCAGAAATTTTTTCTGAAGTAACTCCAGTTTCTCGAACAGCTTTTATAAAGTCTTCTACAGAATTCCCAGCATAATTATATTCTTCTGCTAATTTAGTAATATCATCAACTTGATCACCAGATAGCTTTTTATAGAAATCTCTAATAGCATTTCCGCTTTCAGTTCCAACTTTCTGATAACCGTTTTGAACATTTTGAGCAATAGTTTCAGCTAATTCTCTCGATAAATCTGATCCATATTTATCTTTTAGCTATAACATTACTGCACGAGTATTACCTTCTTCGATACCATTTATAAAACTATCAAGGCCCTCTTGGACACTAGCTCCTAATTCTTTTAATTTACCTGGAATTTCTTCAACTTTTATTCCTAGGAAATCTGCTAAATCATTTGGATTTAAATCTTTTAATTTATTTACATCTACTTGACTTAAAGAATTTGTATTAACTTTATCAAAACCACCCGCTAAACCACTATTAAATAGAACCTCTTTTACTCTATCACTAACACTAGCAAAATTCTACTAAGCAGCTGCCATTCTTTCTGTAGTATCAGCTACGATTTTTTCCATATTAATACTGGCTTCTCTTAAATAATTTGTTATATCAGAAAATTTTATTTCTTCAAACTAATCATTTGTCCCAGCTTGTCTTGCTGAAAATTTTCCTTTTTTTTCTTTAACTTCTTTTCCTGTTAATTCTTCGTATTTTTTAATAGCAGCATCACGGTCAAATAAAAGCTGGGTTGTTTTTTGTTGATTCATTCCATATCCATAAGATACTTCTTGTTCTTTATAAAATTCATCTAAGCCATTTTGCCTTTCCTATTCAATAAGTCCAGCAACCATATTAGCAAAAGCCTCTTTATGTGTCGAATTACGATATTCTTCTTCATTGTTTAAATTTGTTTTTATTAAACTATCTCGTAAAGCATTTACTTCAGTCTTTTCAGCATTTAAAGAATCAACTAAAGTTCTAATTTGTTGAGTATTTTCTCTAGTAGCATCTATTTGGTCTTGGTTTAATTCAACTCCTTCATCTGCAACAGCTTTTTTTAATTTATCTTCATCTGCTAAAATAGCTGTCCCATTTTTTTGAACGGCAGAAACAACTGCCTCCATAATATCTTGACCGCCAAACATTCCCCCAGTGCCATAAATTTTACGACCCTATTCAACAATTTTAGCTGTTCTATCTGCCTAATAACTTTTTTCTTGAAGACTAGCATTTGCCATTCCAGAAACATAAGCTCTTTGTCGATAGATTTTCTTTATTTCTTCTTCGCCATTTTCTTTAAAATATAATAATCCATTTTCATCTGTTTCAATATATTGTGCTAATTCAGGAAAATTTTGTATAAGCTATAAAACCTTATCGTTTAATTCATTAACTTTATCATACCACTATTCGGTACCCTTTGTTAATTCAGAGAGAGCTTTTTTTGCATTATCATAATCTTCTATAGCAGAAGTCAAGTTTTTAAAACTATCCTTCATTTCATCATATTGTTTTTTGGCAGACTGTGCATTTTCAGCAGCCTATTTCGCAGCATCTGCAGCTTGATTATATGTTTTATATATTGCATAACCTGCTGTCACTACTGCTGTAATAGCTAATAAAGGTACAGCTACAGAACCTAATATACCAATAAAACTTGAAACTGAAGAACCTGCGGCAGAAAAGGCTGTAGAAATAGCACTAGGTAAATTATCAGCTTTATCTTTTATACTAATAAGATATTTATCAACACTTTCAAGTTGTTCATCTAAATGAAGGTCTTGATTTTTAAAATTTTTTAATTCCTAAAGAGCCTTATTAGTATCTCCTTTTCCTGATTTTATCTAAGCCTATAAAACTTTTGCTTTTTCTGCTATTTCAGCCTTTTTATCAAGCAAAGCCTGTCTTTCTTTTTCTTTTGAAATTTTTTGTTCTAAAAATAATCTTCTTTGAGTTAAAGCATTTGTAATACCTAATAATGAAGAAATATTTTTAGAAGTATTAATTATCATAGGTAAAAGAAAACCGATATTTGTTAATACTTTAGCTAATTTTTCACTTGCTGATAAATCTTCATTTTTAATAATATTCCCTAAATTAGTAATACTAGTCATAATACTACCAATTTGACCTACTGTAGCAGCAAATTTTATAGCATTATTTACATTAAATAACGTTTCAAAACTATTCTGTTTTGATTGCATTATTGATGTTAAATTATTTATCTTGTTAGTAGTATCTTCTAAAACGCTTCCAGATTTATTAATAGTAGTAGAAAGTAATTCTCCTTTTTGAATAGCTTCGTCAAAAACCTTAGAAACACCTATTTCTGCCCAATTTCCTGAATTAAAAGCCTGGCGAACTTTATCTACATTAATACCCAAATTTTCAGAATCATTTAATAATTCTTCAAAATGAGTCTTAAATTTTTCTAATTCTTCATCATTTGTAAAACCAGAATTTTTAAGAATATCATATTGTTCTTTTAAAATTTTTGCGTTATCAACTAAAGTTCCTAACGCCGTATTAGTATTTAAAAAATTCTAACTATCATTAAAAGTAGCTTGAGACTCCTCTACTTCTCCTATTCTTTCGGCATATTCTCTTACAGCATCTTGATTCTATTGTAATTGAGTTTGTTCATCTTTTAAAACACCAATTCTATCAATTATATTTTTTTGTTCATTAATAGCAGATTCATCTAATATAGAATAATATTTTTGTAATTCTTTTATATTTTCTTGAACAAATTGCAATCCCTTAGTGTTTTCACCTTGAGAATTCTCAAAAGTTTTTGTTAAAGCAATATCATTTTTTAAAATTTCGGCATTAGCTTTGGCATTTTGAAAACCTTCAATCATATGAGCAATTTCTTTAGAAATTGTTCCTCCAAAAACTTGAGTTGCAACACTTCCAAAAGCTAAAAGAACATTATTTCCACCACCGATACTCTCAAATAATGTAGCAACTAAATTAGTAACATTAGTTAAAATATCTACAATTCCCTTCATAGAATCAGTATCTATTAAACTATCTTTCACTCTTTCTCCTGCTGCTCCTAATTGTTCCATCTTAGCACCAAGAGATTCCATATAACGAGCATTTTTCTCAGCAAGAGTTCCTTCAGATTCTAATGAAGTATTTAATAATTCACTATAAGTAGTCCAGTTATCAAACAAAGCCATTAATTGGTTGACTTGTCTTTGACCACCCATAGTTTGAGCAAGATAAATCTGTTGCTCTCTAGTCAAATCTTGCCAACGACCACCTATTTCTTCCATAACCTAGCCAGTGTCTCTAAGATGACCGGTTGCATCCAATACGTTAAAACCGAGTGAAGCCATTGTTCCTGAATATTTACCAAGACTAACCTCTGCATCATCAGCGCCGGTTTTAATATCATTCATACGAGTATAAATGGTTTTAAATGCAGTACCAACTGATTCAGGAGCTTGTCTTGTCGTAGCAACAACAGTAGCAATTTGAGCATTTAATTGATCTATATCAACACCCATTGTATTAGCAGTTGATGCAACTTTAGACATAGCAATAGCTAACTAACTCATATCAGATGCACTAGAGTCAGCAACTGCCGCGAGTTTATCAACATATAATTCAGCTTCTTCATTTGCTACTTTATAACCATTCCACACAGATGTTAAATAATCTGCCATCTAACTACCTGCACCTGTAATATTTTGTGCCTTTAAAGTAGCTTCAGTTCTAGCTTGGACATCCTCGTCATTTAAACCTTGTTGATAAAATGTTAATGACGCTTTTGTATAATCTAACGTACTACGTCCTAATGCTTGAGCAGAACGATTAGCCTGTTCTGCAAATTGAGCCATTTTTTCTGTAGAATCACCTGTAACAATTCTAATATTTGTTAAAGATTTTTCTAAACTTTGTACATATTGAAAAGCGCCTTGTACACTTTGGGTAAAAGTATTCATAACACTTGAAGCAATTCCCCACTTCACGGTATTAACCATGGTTTTACCCATACTATCTATTAAACTATTTGTCTATTTTAATTTTAGATTAGTAGTTAATAAAGAAGAAGCCATTCTTGAAAATGCTAACTATCCTTCTTTACCAAATTGAGAAAAGTCTGATTTAATCTGTTCAACAGTTAAATTAGATTTCTTTAATTCATTATTAAAAGTAGAAATATTTGTAGTATTAAGAGTTGGATTAAAAGCTCTACTTAAAATAGATTCTACTTTTTGAGCAGTTTCTTTAACTCTATCTAAATCATCAGCAGACCCTTTAAAATCTCCTAATTTTACTTTTTGTAAATCTTGAAGAGATTTTTTTAATTTATCTAAACTGGAATCTGTTTTAAAACTAACTCCAAATTCTATATTTCCACCATTTCTTGAACTAGGCATCTTCATCCCTCCTTTATTTTTAAAATAAAAAATAGTGCCTTCTTTATATATTATTATAAAGAAGGCACTATAAATTAATCATTTTAGTCCGAATTTTTAATTCTCAACAAGAGTAGGAACAGGTCTACCACCATTAGCAGCTTCAGCAAATTTATTAACCTACTCATATTTACTTAAATCTACATTCTTTAATAAATCTGCGGCCTCCGTTGCATTCTTCGGAAGATCCTAGATAAACATCTTAATAACACCTGCCGCACTATTCTCATAAGCATCTTGAGCCGCTCTCATTTTTTCTAAATAATCTACGAGATTATTATATTCGTCCTAATTCATTGCTCCAAGAATTCTAGTTAAAATACCATTACTCTAGAGTTCGTCGTATAATTGACCGGGGTCCGCTTTTTCTTCCTCACTAAAAACAAGATCGGTATAAAAATAAACGATATAAATATTAAAATATATTTCAAGTTTAATTTCATTTATAACCCCATTCTCTCTTGAATTTTGAAGTGCAATTTGAACTAAGTCATTTTTATCACGGACTGGAAGATATTGAAGTATATTTATATCTTGTCCTTGAATTGAAATGGTTTCAATTTGGTCTTTTACTTTTAAATTTAAATCTTTGTATAACATATGTCATACCTCCTTTTTAACTCTTATTTTTATTATAACATAAATTTTAGATTTTGTCAAATTTTAAATTCTGTATGTCTTAAATTTTGAACATTTCTCATTTTAAAAATATTATTTTTTTCCTCTTCTAAAAATTTTGCCAACAATGCTCTAGTACTCTCCACTTGAATTATATCACTTCCAAAATCATTAATAATTAAAAAATCTACTCCTCTATTAATATATTGCTATAGCTATTGAATATCATTATTATTTTTATTATTAATTGATTGACCTAATCCTTGTAACTAATATATTACTCTAATATGGTCTAAATGAATATCAATTCTTTCATCTGCTTCTTTAGGCTCTGATAAATTAATACCTGTTTTTCTATTCATTAAAGCAATAGCAAAAGAAGAAATTATATTAGAGTTTGAAAAAATAGGGTCTATAAAAGGTAAAAAATCAAAAAATATTCTTCCTAATGACGTACTTCCTAAAGAAATATCTCTTTTTCTTTTAGTTAAATTATAATTTTTTGCAGAAAAACTCGCATTAGCATATAACTAAAAAAATTTTTGTAAATGAGAAGTTCCTTGTATATTTTGGGCTACTTCTACACCCTGCGTTATTAAATCAATTTTTATTTGGGTCGATTGAATATAAGCTGATTTTCCTTTTTCCTTGTGCATTTTATCTATATATTTATAAGTTTTTATTCCAAAAGCTTTTACTACATCTTTTCCCAAATTCTCTATAGCTTTATTTAATTGTGAACCTGTCCAAATCTAATAAGTTTTTGCTTCTATATCAATTGTTTCTGAAGTAAAAATTTTTATTAAAGCTAAATTTAAATCAACTAATTCTTTTTCAAAAGTTGTTCCTCCTGAAGTTTTTAAAAAATTTTTTAATTGAGAGTCTAAATTATTTCTTAATAATTGTTTTTCATTTGCTGTAAAAACATTCTCTTTAGAATCATCATTTAAATAATTTTTTATCTAATATAAATATTTTTCTAACTATTTGGCTCGTTTTTCTTCTTGACTCCAGTCTTTATTAGTTTGTCCTCCAAATTTATTTATTATTGTAGAATGAATTTCTTTATCTAAATATTCAGATGAACTTAAATTTTGATTCGATAATTGTCTCCAATAACTTGCCATATTCAACCACCTCCACAAACACAAAAAATGGGAAGGAAATATTCATTTCCTTCCCATTTAATTCATTTCATTCATCAAATGCCAGTAGGCTGTCCAATATCACTATCTCCTAATAAAGGACCAGTATGTTCTCTAGCATCGTTACTTAACATTACACTATGTCCTTCAGAAGCAGCAGCATTACTGTCTTCAACAACTTGAATTACGCAAAGAACTTCCTTAGACTTATCAAAATAAGTATATCCAGGGAAAGCATCCATTGTAAAATCAAATGTAGAAGGATCACCAGTACCAGACATTGAAATAGTAAATCCAGACTGAACTTTAACATTAGGGAATGTTAAGTTGGCAGGCATATCAATACCAGTAGCTTGTGCTCTGAATAATGTATCAGCTTCAACATAATAATAACCAGCAAAGTCAGCAGCTGTAATCTGAATTTCAGAAACGGTTTCTGCTTTCTTAATTACATAATAATCCACCATTACATTTATACTCTTATTAAGAGCCTCTCCTTCATTATTTTTCTTAGGAGAAGGAATTGTTAAAATACCCTTACCGCTATTATCATAAGCAAAAGTTATATCAGCAGCAGATGTAATTATATCACCAGTAATAGAACCATCATCTTCTGTTAAAATAATAAAGATAGGTGCATCTGTACCAGCATCAACAGTAACTTGATTAGTACCTGATACAGGACCGAAAGTTCTTAAAGCATCTGTTAAATCAATAACACCACTACCACTACTATCAATAGTCATAGTTGCTCTAGTCGTAGCATGAACATGTACATTCTTACCAGCTTCCTTAACAAGTCCAGCACCAGAAAGCATAGCTAATGAAACAGGAGAAATAAGAGCATCAGTTAAAGTGAAAGTAAGAGTCTTGTCACCTTCCCATGCGATTAATCTTGCATTACCTCTACCACCTTGTGCATACACAGAAGTAGAAGCCTGTTCCATTGAAGATGCTGTTGCTGTATCAATATAAAGGACTGGTTGACCAACGTGGAATGTATTTGTACCAATTTTTGTTTCCTGTTTTGCACGGAATACAATATTTGCACATTCTCTTACACCAAATTTCATTGTGTGTATCCTCCTTATAATTTGTCATCTAAATCACCCATCCAATGAGGGACGGATTCAACATCTTTAGCTCCAGCTAATTTTAATCTAAAAACAGTTTCATAATCATCTGCCATTTTAAAACGCCGAAACTAATCTACTAATTGATATAAAGAATAATTCATTAACTAATTTATATCTTTATGCTAACCTACTGCCAACACAGAAATATAACGATATAAAACTTCAATAGAAGTCTTATCAGTCTTTCCTTTTAGTTTAGCTAATTTAGCCTGTCTTTCTTGAAATTTCTTTACTAATGCTCGTGCCTGAGGTCCTCCAGGATTATAACCGCCTTGTCCACTCTCACCCTGTATATATTTCAAACAAAACATTTCTGACACAATATTTTTAAAACCCTCGAAATTTTCTTTCGTTAAAGAATGTTCTTCAAAACCATCCTAGGTTTTACGTGAAAATAATATACAAGTAGGGAGAAAAACTACTTTATAATCTGGAAGTATTAATAAAAAAACTTCTTGTAAACAAATTTTAGCTTCCTAAATATTTGAATCTTTATTCTTTAATATCGTCATTAATATTTCAAAATCTGAAACTTTTTCTAAATTAATTTTGTCCTTTACCTAAAGACTATTTTTAGAAAAATTCAAATATTGACATCCTTTAAAAAAATTATTTTCTCCAATATAAGAAATCTACTTTATAGTAGGTTGATGAATAATAAGCTACGCTGCTTCATAGGGTATATCTCGTTTTGATAATAAAGCAATTTTCTCAATCAACCTGTTCTTCTCCCAAGTCTTCTGTAAAATGCTATCCCAAATAAGATAGCGTATACATTGAAATATCTTCGTTCAAAACTACAAGATTACATCCTAAGAATTTATAATAACCAATACCAGTTAATTTAATTCTTGATGGTAATGTTTTAGAAGAATCTTTAGTTTCATCAGAAAGACTATTTAAAATACCGTCGATATACCCACATATCATTAAAGGACGAACTTTTAATTCATTTAATACCCATGCATCATTATAACAAACAATATCCATATTAATTATATAATCTCGATATTGTGAAGAACGTCTATTTTGAGAAAAGTTATCTTGAGTTATAATAATATAACTTTTAATTTCTTCATGCGTTCCACGAGCAATTTTAGGATTTAATCGAATATATCCTTCTTCGATCATCCTTTTTACTGTATACTTATCAACAATAGCATTGTACTCTTCATCCTTTGCCGGATCTAAACAATCGGGAGAATTAATTATTAACAACCGCTTCAATATATTACTATAAGGACGGTTCTTTATAAAAAGTGTTTCTAAAAATTTATTAATGTCCTATGGACAAGAGAAAAAGGGAGAAAATATCTTTTTTGTTGAAATTAAATCATAACGCATAATAAACTCCTTTTATCTCATAGAGGCTCAATAGGAATCTGAATAATATTCTATCCATATCCAATTTGGAAACCTTCTTTATTAGCCTTTTTAGCAATAACCTCAAGTTTTAAAGTATCTTCATTATACTCTAATACTTTAACAAGAGAGGTATCAGAAACGAACCAGTCTTGCGGCTATTCATAATTTTTAGCTTTATATATTAATATATCGTAAGGATGTGCGGCGGCCGGTCCATCAATTCTAGCCTAGGTATGTTCTGCATCATAGGCAGCCTCCGCCTAGATCTGAGCGGCTTCCGCATTTTTCACTTCCTTAACGAACTGATCCGCAGAAGTATATGTTTCTTTTAACGCCACTCTTATAATACCTGAACTAAAATCCCCTGTTTTACTAGTACTATAATTTTCATTATAGGCTTGCACTTCCCAGGGTTTACCATTAATTATTATCCTATCAAAGCGTTGAAAATATGCTAAAGTATCTTCATCTTTTGTTATATATAATAACTTGGTATAATTCATATCGTTCCAAACAACACCACGCTTTGTATTCCAAAGAGCTGTAGTTTCATTTGGTCCCGTCATCCATCCTCTATAACTAACTGCATTTTCATTACCATCTTCGTCTATAACAATAATCTAAATCTATTCATCGGCTTTGCGAATTTCCGCTCTAAAATAAGCAGTTTCTTCAGAATACTGCATATAGACAATCCAATATGTGTCTGGCGTCCATTCTTCTTTATTACCATGGACCCATTTAAAGACAGTCCCATTATGAAAATCAGTATCTATCTATTCTTCACTATCTTCCGGTGCTTCCCTAAAGGGGATCGAAAGGATCTTATCTTCATAATCCACTTTTAATTTATCATGATTAATCAGAGCTTTAAACATAGGAGCGGTGGAAGTAAGAGAATCAACAATTTCTTCTAAGCTCTGAATATACCTAGCTGAATATTTATCATCTATAACAGCTAAACTCGTATACTAATCTTCTAATGTTTTTAAAATATTATTCTGATTATCACTTAACTCTTGATTATCTTGGAGTAAAGTAATAATAGAAATAATATTATTTGCTAAACTATCTTTTTTAACATCATATTTTTGAACGATTGCTCTTTGATAAGATGCTAATAAAGCTTTTTTCAAACTTCTTAGTTTATCCTATCTCATTCTCGTCCATTGGTCTTCACCACCAAAAACACTTAACCGTTTACTCATTTTATCTAAACCGGAACCGAAATCATATGAATGGCTAGGATTTTTATTTAAATCGGCCCGATACCGTTTCCGCATATTATCTCTAGCAGACATATCTTTTTAACTCACTTAGTAAACTTAGAAGTTCTAATATAGTTCTTCGATAAGTAACCATATCAAGTTCACTAGCTAAACTAAGCAATCCTTTCATTTTACATAATATAGAAAAGAATAATTCTTCCTAGCCATCTATTAAATCAGCCATTCCCGCAAGTTCCTCGATTAAAGTTTCTAACGGTTTTTCCCAATTTTTTCCTTCTTCTCTTAAAGGAAGTAATTTATAAACTTGATTTATAATTCTTTTTAAATTATTATCTATTGCGCTCTTGCTAATAGAAATACCTAAAGTTAAAACCATTTGTTCCATTCGCCAGTTCCTCCTCTAGGTTGTTTCTCCATTATAGAGCTAATTGTTGATTTATAAATTCCACTTTCAGGATCTCTCTTACGTCTTTTATATAGTCTCTGTAAGTGGAATCCCTCTCTCTCGTAATCTTTCTTTAATTGTAGAATTTTTTGCATATGGTTAGCCTGAGAGGTGAATTTAAAATCACTCCCGCTATATTTCATACGAGTATTTTCAATAGTAGCTAATTGCTGCCCTAACCATTCTACAATCATATAAGTTGCAATTATATTTACTTCCTATTGAGTTAATTTATTTACAAAACATTGTGTTGTAAATGGTTCTCCTATTTCATCAAATTCCCCTTCTATCGGCATTTCTTCATACTAAAGATTCTGTCTTGGAAATTCAAATTTAGGTAAAGCAGAAATTAATAATTCCTATAAAATCTTATCAGTATCCTAAGGAGTTAATTCCATATACATATCATCTGTAATTTTTGAAAGAAAACTGTCATAAACAACAGAGAAAGGTGTACAATTCATCTCATCCATCATACACCTCCTAATTTATTATTTAATCACGCGGCGGCCTTTGGTTTCCTCGGCTGGACTAGACTAAGCCTTTTTTGTAACTCGTCTCTTAATAGGACCGGCCGCAGGTTTTTCTATATCAGCCTAAACCTCTTTTTTAATTTCAATTGCATTAGTTACATTAAAACCAGTTTTATTTAAAATAGCTTCTCTTTTAGCTACATCATTTAAAGGTAACTCAACTGCCAAATCTTTTAAAATTTCAATTACTCCTTCTGGAGCAAAATCTAAACAATCAAGAAGTTCATCTAAAGAGCCATTTAATAATAAATTTTTAATATCAACTGGAGTATAATTATATTCAGGTTCAACTTCTCCTAAAATCATATTAATTGCTTCTTTATTATTGAGAATGAAATTATTTCTAAGTAAATCCATTCCACCTGGTTCATAAGATAATTTAATAAGTTCTCCTAACGTAACTTCTTTTACTTCATTTGGCTGAAAAACTCTATGTAATCCATTCATTTCTGGAATATCATAAAATACTGCCGCGTCATCTCTATTACAAATTTTAATTATTGTATTTCTATCCATTATAAAAACTCCTTTTATCTCTAGTAAAAAAAGGGCTTAAACATTATACCCTATATAATATTTAAGCCCTTATAGTTCTTTTTTAATATATTACTTAATAAAATTAATAATTGTCAGGAAGTGTGTACCAATTTGTATTTGCATCAAAAGTTGCAGCATTAGCGCCAGTAAGTCTAGGTAAATTATCCTTTGTAAGAGAAGTATTCTTAAATACGCAAATACCAGGATTTATATTATAAACTGCAACTCCCATTTTCTTATAAGTCTGGATTTCTCTTGACCAATCATCATTCTCCACTTCTCTAACAGCAGAGCTTCCTTCGAAAGCAACCTTAACAGGTTTTTCTGCTCCAGTAGGAATAATCCAAGCAATGGAAGGGTCCATAACTTTGACTAAGTTATTAGCATCCTCAAAGCTCTGAGGAAGAACAATAATAGTATGTCCCTTATAGTTCTTGAAAGAACCATTATTCCATAAATCTTCCTTCATACCATCAGAAAGGTCACCAGAATTTGCAGGGCGAATAGTTGCTGCAAACTCATAAGTACAATAAATTGTACTCTTGCCATAAACATCAGCAGTAGCAACTAAACGGTCAAATTCAGTTTCATTCCATTTATTTCCCTTAACCTTATTAGCTTTAGGAATACTTGTACTGTCTGCTAATGATTCCATTGCCTTAGCAATTTCTTTATAAACTACTTCATCAAGACCTTCAAGAACTAAATTATAAACATCAGCCATTGTAATACGGCCATCAAGGAATTCCTCAAAGCCGATTTCAGCTGCTCCGCCGTATGCAGCCATGTTGACTTCCATTGTGTATCCATCAAGCTTGAATGTCTCATATCTACCAGCAAGACCTACTCTTGTTACAAAGCTCTTTGCTCTCTTCTTAGAGTATTCACTAACTCTTACACGGAACACAGGCTTGTCACCTTGTGCATAGGTCTTAGTATCAGCAAACTGACCATAATTCTGCATAACCTTTGCAGGAAGGATTTCATCAAGACCTTCTTCAATCAGTCTGAAAATTGTATTCTTATTCTCACGGTACAAAGCGTATGTACCAGCAAGTTCATTCATTTCTTTTTGAAAAACTTCATTAAGAGCTTCAAATGTTAATTTCTTATCGCCCCAAGCGAACGCAGTTGAAGGATTTAATGAAGCACGTGCAGTAGCCTTAGCTAATGCTAAAAGTTGATTTCTATCTAAAGCCATCGTTATTTCCTCCTTATCAGCGTATTCTTTGAAGCTTCACAGCCCATTGTCCATCAGGTAATGTATAAGCTGGTCTATCAGCAGCCGCCATACCCATTTGTGTAAAATGAGGAATAACCTGGAAAACAATACCAGTACCAGTTGGAGGATTTACTCCATCAGTTCCTGTACCCGTACCTTTTACTAACCAACCATCATCACCAATTACTACATAATCACCAATAGCAAGATCCGGAATATCATCAATCTTACCTTCTTTATCTGTTACAGTACCCTTAGGACCCTTAAAAGTATTTGTTGTGAAAATATCACCAACAAAGGTTCTTAAAAGTCTAGGATAGATAGTACCATCAGACATATCTGCTGCCTTCATAGCAAAATCTTTATGATTTTGGTATCTCTCGTCATATAACTTTTCTTCATTATAAACAAGGAACCATTCTTTGCCATCACCAGATGTTCCAACTCCAGCCTTACCATTTGCATAATCATATTTTAAAAACTGTCCATTCTCAAGCTGAGCGATTGGAGTACCGTTAGCATTAAGAGCAGGAAGTTGAGCATAGATTTGACCGTTATGTGGAGCAGCCATGTGTTGGCGTTCTACTTGTCCATAGCCGATTCTTTCTTTTGCCATATTAAGTATCCTCCTAATTAATATCTATTCATTGCAGATTCAACCGCCTTAACCCATTCAGGAACTGTTGAATCTTCAGTTGCCTTAATATCAAAAGTAGTAACAGGATTTTCATCCTCTTCTACTGTTGATTCTTCATTTTCAGAAGAAGTGTCTAAATTAAAATTGACCTTCTTTTCAAAGCAAATCACTGCTAATTTAGATTTAATATCTTCTAATGAATATTCACTCTTATGTTCAATAACATCTTTCTTATCTTCATCAGAAAGCATATAGAAATCTTTAATAAGGTCGTCCTTCTCTTTGTCCTCTATTTTTTTCTTGAAAGTTCTTAGTTCTTCAACTTCTTCCTTCAAAGAAGTATAACTAGTTTGCAACTCATTATATTCCTGTTCAAGGACAGTGAATTTCTTCTTCTTATCTTCTTCATCTTTCTTTTCTTCATTAGCAGAGTCATCATCTGAATCAGAAGCACCTCCGCCATTGTCTTCATCCTTCTTATCATCCTCATTTTCAGAAGGATTTTCTTTTTCTTTTTTGTCCTCTTCATCATCCTTTTTAAATTCTGAAGCAGGCGCTTGCTCACTAGATGAAGACTCATTCTCATTAACTTGATTCTCAGTAAATTCTGTTGTTACTTCAGGTTCTATAGTAGTAACAGTCTCATTTACTGAAGCTTCAGCTACTTTTGCCATAGTATTGCCTCCTTCTAAAGCATACTTTAATTCTTCCATCATAGTGAACAGAGTATGCTTAAAATTATCATCAAGAGAAAAGGTTGTACTAACCTCTGGAGCAGTTACACCACTACCCTAGAAACAAGGTTCAACCTCATCTCCTAAAATACAGAGTTTCTCAAATATTGCGTCATTAATTATAAAAAATTCCATATTATTATTTGGGTTTGTTGCCCAATGTCCTTTTAAACTTTTTTCATCTAATTCCATTGAATGAGGTTTTCCATCATCTTCAAAAACTTTTTTAGCTTCTTCAAATTGACCTTCCCACAAATATCCAGTGGTCATTAGATAAGTTCTAATTATGGAATTTCCAAAATCATCTTCCTCTTCAAAATCTTTAAACCAGACTTTCGCATCTGGAGCTACAAATCCATATGGCTTAGTGTTATTTTTAAAATGAACACCATCCCCATCAATCGTTATTTCTTCACCATGATCTGTAAAATCCTCTTTATCTGGTTTATAATACCCAACAATAGGAGCACCTCTAAGAGTCTTTGCCATCTAAGTAGCAACCTATTTAGAAATAAAACTCTTATTACGGTTTTGTCCAATATAAAAAACTTTAATTTCACATGCGGACATTAAGGGATTAATATCAAGAGGAGTAAGATTAATGAACTCTGGACTTTTTATCGTCGCTACACTTTTATGCGCTAAACTCATATTTTACCCCCTTACATACTTTCTCTATTCTGTAATGTTTTTTCACTTTTTTGATTATCCTATTTCTAAGGGCGGCCGGCCCCTTCTCCAGATTGACCTGGAGTATTTCCCGCTTGACCCGAGCCTCCGCGTGTAGCCGCAGACCGCGCTTGTAGTGCTTCAGCGTTCATTGTATTAGAAGTAAGCGGAGGAACAAATACACGGACAAGATCTAATATATCATTTTCAAAGTACGCATTAGCTAATACTGAGCTTTGAGTTTGTCCAAGTGCTACCTGAGGTAACATTTTGTTGTATCCCATTTGCGCCTGTTCTTTATACAACTTTGCTAAATCTTTATAATTATAGATAGTAGTTGTTAAAAACTGTGCTTGATAATAACATTTCTTTGGAGATTTGTTAAATTGTTCAAGCATTAAATTTAAAAACGACTCAAATTGTACTAAAAGATTATACATAGATGCTTCATCATTAAGAATAGAATTATTTAAAGCAGTATTATTATCACTATTAAATTGTTGCTGTGAAACACCAGCTTCATTATAAACTCCTCTTTCTACCTTTGCTAATTCATCTACAGTAGTTGTAGTACCTCGATCTGACATATCAGCGACATCAACGTCCGCAAAAGTAGTTAAAACATCTACTCCTATCGCTCTTGTAAGCATTTTAACTGCATTATTATGAAATTCTCCAACTTCATCAATATCAAATACTAAATCACCATTTTTATCTAATGGCATTTTTTGAATAATAATTTTCATTAACTTTTGAGCCATTTTCTTTCTATCTAAATCTTTAGCATTATCTAAGTCGATAATAGCAGGGATAACAGAAATAAAAGCTGGATAATCCTAATCATTAAGATTAAATTTAATTGTACTCTTAGGGTCTAATAAATACCATCCTGGAGTATCACCAGGAAAAGTTGGCATTAATTTACCTTTACGATATAAATTATATCCCTTTTTAAACTCTGGCGGGAACAATTTTAAAATTGCTTGCCGCTGTCTCTCATCATGGAAATGATCATCAAAATAGTGCATATTAAACTAAACAACTGGTCTATTGTCAACCTTATAACGAGTACGACAGTATCTAATAGGCAACTCTTGAATAGTCATTTTATTTGGTCTAGGAATTAAATATCCATAGTAACAACCATGTCTGATGACTTTTAGAGCAACTTCACCACAAAATCTTTTTACCTAAAATGCTTCAAAATATTTTAATACTTTAAAGAAATTAGCAAATTGTTTTTTGCGGGCTTTATTATCTGCCTAAGTCTAGCCTGCCCCGACGTCACCCAGGCCGCTATCCTGATCAAGTAAACCTTCACAATTTTCAATATATGGAGTAATAAACCAATCATATTTATATAAATATGCCATATATCTACATAATCTAGCATAGATACCACTAGTCTTATAAAAGAAATTAGAAATCTATCTCATTCTTTCTACATCACCAGTATTAATCGCCATTAATACTTCTTTTTTATCACCAAGAATAGGATTGATTCTTTTATATTCTCCAATATTTAAAATTGCATCTTCAAGTGTTTTAGCTCCAACTCTTATTTTTGAATAATCTAATCTCCCATTGCCGGTGCCTTCTAGCATTAAATTTTGTTTTCTTATTTCTGCTGCTCTATTTATCAAAGAAGTCACCTTAACCTTTCATCAAAAAATATCCGCTTTTTCCATAATGTAATCATATGTAATTAAATTCTCGTCCCAATACGGAATTAAGATTAATTTAATCCCATGCTTCTTACAATACTAACGTTTCTGCATATCATAATACTGTTGCTTATTTAGCCCAGAAACGCCGCCAAAGATACTTTTTGCTTTATAATGTTGGATTCCCTGATACTAAATCAAAAATTCCAATTCATCATCATCATCAAAGACAGCAAAGTCAAACCTTAAGGCATGACCTCCCTGTCCTATTAAGTCAGGAAAACTATACTCTTCTTTAAAGTTAAGACCTGCATTTGACAAAATTTCTTCTATCTTTATTTCTGCTCGTGAACTTCTCATAAAAATATATTTCTCCTTTCTGTTTTACATTTATATTTAAAAAAATATAATTTTTTCTTTTCAAAAAATGTCCTCAAGAAAATAAGAGAAGTTTACTAATATCTCTTCCTTTTCTCTTTTTTCTTCTATCTTCCTATTGTTTAATATAATATAATCCATAAACAAAAGAAGAGAATTTATCCTTTTTAATACCTCTATTCTCTTGTTTTAAAATAATATTAACACCTTCGTTATCTTCAACGAGATTCAATGTTTGTTCTCTTAAAATAGTAGTAAGAACAAAAGGCTTCAAATACTCATTTCTCTTATCAGGCGTCATGTTTTGACCTTGTTTAGTTTCCATTAACTTAGCTTTTGCTTCTGCTTCATCAATTAAAAATTTAATCTTCCCACTTGACATTTGAGTCTGAGCAAATGAATATGCCTATGTATTAATAGGAGCATTAGCTTTAATTTGGAAAATAGCATCTTTTTGAACATCTGTTACACCTTTAAAATATTTCTTATAAATACCCTAATCATCATTCTAAATACCAAAAGGTGGAAGATACTATCCATCTGGTGTCTCCTGGGCCTTTACCATAAAGTCTAAAAGACCTATTCCAAGACCATTAGTATCTAATGCAATTGATCTAGCTTTATATCTATAAAACAGTTGCTTAATATTTATAGCTTGCTATTCAAAATGCTATGCCTCATAAGTATATATATTTACAAGAGACTTCAATGCAACTCCTTGAGGTTGCGGCGTCACCTTAAAAATACAGGCCTAGGTTGTACATCCAATACGACCTACATCAACTCCAATGACATAGTAAGCATTTTTACTGGTGCGGCCGCTATATTCGTACTACGGTTGTCTAAGTGTTCTATACTTGTCAAATTTCTAGGCAGAGAAGAACGCATTTTCTGCATCGCCCGACCATATACTTCTATACTATCTATCAAATGAATCTTCATTGAAAGTGCCAGCCATTTTTAACTGCTATACAAAGTCTTCATTTAACAATCCTTCAATAATAGGAGTCTCATAAGTTCCTCCCATTATCATAACTTCATCAGGCTATATTAAACTTCTAATTAAAAGTTCTATTAATTTGTCATACGCAAATGAATTCTTCCAACCCGCCGTTGTTCCTTGTATTCCATATAGTTCGCTAAACTATATGCGTTCTCTTATGAACTGCTGCATCTTTATATATACATGCAGAGTAGACTATATCTTCACCCTCTTTTTCAAGTAGGGGGCCACCGCTTCCACTCGCTTGAGTGTACTCCCTTTCAGGATAGTCGTTGAACCTTCTCTTATAAAGAGCTTGGCTGCTGATTGCCCTTTTAATAAGGGGTTCCCAGCAATTCAATGGCTTACAATTATTCATTACTGAATAACGACACTATTTTTTGTTTTTCTTCGTTATTAAGTTGATTATATTCATAAGAATAATCTTTATAGGTTAATCCTTTTTTTATACAATCTAAAGTATATGTGCTTGCTACTCCAACAATTTCTGCCATTTTTTTGTAAGTAACAACTTTATTTTCAAAATTATATAAAATCATAAAAACCTGCTGTTTCGTAAGCTGTCTTTTAGACTTTATAATAGTTTGTTTAATTTTCTTTTCATAAAAATTAGAACTTTCACAAAATATTTTATATATAGCTTTTCGATCTTCTAAAGACATATTTTTATATTCATTTATATATTGATTATGGTTTACTTCTTGTTTTATTCTAGAAATAGTAGTTAAAGAAACTTCAAACATATCTGATAGCACGCCTCCTGGTCTAGAACAAAATTCTAATGCAGAACAAATATTATAAATATCCGATTGCGTTAAATGACTTCCACCATTAGACGGTCCAAAATTTCCACCTTCATTTTGATTATACCCATTTCTATAACTATCATATAATTTAATAAACTCTTTTTCTTTCTCTCCTATTTCTTTTTCTGTAATATCTCCTTCAAAAATTTTTTCAAAAGAAAAATTATTTTCTCCATAAATATTAAATTCTTTTTGAAGAAAACCATTATCATGTCGATTACATCTTAAATCAGTAAAATGTCTAGCTCTTCTTCTTGCTATATTATTAGTTAATCCAATATATTTTTTATGATTTTGTAAATTTTCTATTTTATAAATATAATACATAATAGAACCTCCTTTTTTTGTTCTATTATATATAATTTTTAAGCACATATTTTTATAACGCTTTGTTCAAAAAAGTTAATGTAAATCTGTGACTTATTAATAATCTATTCTTTATGTCGTGTTCCATCTGGTAGTAATCTATCTACGTTTGTAGTAGGAATAATAATTTCGTTTAAAGCCGTCTGGTCAATTAAAACACATTCTTCCATTAATCCACCAGTACGTCTTTGTCCTCTACTGCTTTCTTTAGCAGCCAAGATATTTATAACGGAACCATTTTTAAATACATAATTAACATCATCCTTAGATTTTTTAGATACACCACGATTCCAGTTTATCTAATTACTTAAAGCTGGTATTAACTTACATATCTATTCTATCTTTGCCACGGTAATACTAGCCGCCTGCTATTTCAGTTTTGTTATCTTAAAGGTTTTTTATCCTTTAATTCTTACATTTTTTAATTCATGTAAGCTCAGCGTACATTTTCACCCTCGTTTTAACGTTAGGTTTGATTATTGGTGAGATAATCTCAAAAGATTCTATAAATCTTTGTGTCGCGGCCTCTTGGGAGGATTATATCTTTTCACCTCCTACGCGTTGCCCCTGACCAGTTTTTTAACTAGCCTTCGGTTCAGATTAGCATTTCAGCCTTCCCGCTTAATTCCGCGATAATCATATAATATATTTCTATATTATACGGCAAATTTTATTTTATATTTTTATGATATTTACTTCCATTATTTATAAAATCTAAATAATGTTCATATTTTCTATCAAGATAAATTGTTGCATCTTGATAAATCCAATTTAAAAAATTTAAAACATCTTGATAAGCTCCAAAAACATATCTTTTAGCTCCTTCTTCTCGATGACAAATAAATATTTTATTATCTTTATTTATATCATCTATATTATTAAGGAATCCCCTAATAAAATCTTCTGTTCCAATAATTCCCACTTGAAAACAAGATTCTGTGTTTGTAAACCATCCATCTCCATCAAAATACCCTCTAATAAAATGTCTACTTAATTCTTTAGGAACTTGCTCATAAGTAGGATATTTTAAAACTAAAGATTTTTTAGGAACACATCCTTGTCTAATTAAATCTTGTTTACAATTTTGACTTTTAAAAGCGTAACGATATGATTTTGTTTTTTCTCGATAAGAAATTTTATTATTTATACCAATAAAATCTCTAAATTTTTCAATATGATGAAAATCTCTTTCTGCTAAACCTAATTCAATTCGGTCATCTTTAGACCCAACTGAACCATCTGCATATAAAAAACCTAACCAATAAGCTTTTTCCTCTGTATCAATCGTTTCAAAATTATATAGGACGTTTTTTGCACTCATAATGCTCCTCCCTTTTTTATAAAATTATAAAATAATACTTTTACCACCAGTAGTAACAAATAATTGCGCCCCAGGATATAATATACATCTCAACATTAATGCCATCATTGACAAAAATGATTTAGAGTAAGCACGCGGAAACGTTGCATAAACGTATCGGTGCCGCATAACTATTCTAAGGAAAACTCTTTGATAAAAATAAAAATGGAAGGTACTATCTGGTCCTTTCATATAGTCTACCAAAAGGTCAGGATATTTTCTAAAAAAACTAATTAAATATCTTAGATTGTCTAATTGATCAAGAAGCCTTTCTTCAGATAAACCTTGTTTTTTAGTGTCATGCTAAATATATTGATCTAAAATATTACTAAGACTCATTGTTATCCTCTCCCTTCATTTCTTTTTCTGTCCATATTTTTTCACTATGAAGGAAGTCTTTATAATCTAAAATATCTTTATCTGTAATTGTATAATAATCCTAGCCTCTCTTCTTAGCCTATTCTCGGTCTTTCTTTCTAGCAGCTGCCGCACGCGCTTCTTTAATATAATCTTCGATTTGTCTAGCAAGGGCTTTGTCTTCATAAATCAAAGATCTATTATAACCCTTCATATCATTTATGACTTTATCAACTATATCATGAGGAGCTTTTATCTAAAATTCAGGTATCACATGTCCATGTTTCTAACAAAAGGCAACTAACTAGCCAACTGAATCTATAAACTAATTATTCTCTTCTTTCTTTTGCGCGGCCGTTACTTTCATAGACTTACGTAACTGATCATAGACACGGGATAGTTTTTGATAACTTTCAACGTCACCTATATCAATTGCTTCATCCATTTTTAAATATGTTTTACAAATAAACATTAATGTATTTTTACTATCTGCATCCTGAATGTCAAATGAATTCATCATTTCGGTGTACTTGGTTTCAAGCAATAACCATTGACTAGGTTTATAATTTCGACCCCATTTCATTGCCAAATATTGTTTATCTTCTTTTGTTAATTCAGCTGCGGGATCGGGTAAATCCTCTTCCGATAAGAAATATTCCTATCTAAAGGCATTATCTTTACCAACCGGGTCCTCTTCCTAACCGGCCGGCCGCATCATATACTAATGCTACTTCTGAAAACTAGAAGAAACTAAAGTTCGATATTGTGACTAAGTAATCTAACCCTTTTCAAAATCTTCTTTTAACTTCTACTCTAATTGTTTTTGTTGCTCTTCTTTAAACTACTTGTTAAGATTAGCTTCCTCTTGTGCTTCCGCACTCGTTGCCCAATTATATTTCTTCCATTGATTTAACCTCATTTTGGAAAAATATTTTCCGACAACACTCATTCCATTCATTTTTCTGCCTTTTTTGGCATACTATTTCTATCTAATAGCGTTCCATTCGCTAGGTACCCAAGGAAGATCTGCCTATTCTATTATCCATAAAAAAGTATCTTCATTATAATTATCAACGTGCATAGTTAAACACTACTTGCACATATCAAATTTATCTCCGTTTTTTTTAGAATAAAATTTTAAATCCTCCATTACTCGCTAACATTTGCTACATTTCTTTTTCGCCATATCTCCTCCTTTACTACAACTCCGTTTTCAATTTCTCTATATTTTATAATTTCTGGTTTAGGAGTTATGCGTTTCTTTTTATTTCTGCACTATTTACAGATTGAATAAAATCCATCTTTGCTAGAATTATTTTTAGAAAAAAATTTATTATGCGCTAATTTTACTTCTCCACATCGAGAACATTTTTTCCATTTCCCTTTTTCTTTTTCTAAATAATACCAATGTAAAAAATCAATTTCGGCCTGTTCTGCAATTAATTTTGGAATTTTATTTCGCCAAAGAGAAGAAATATATTCAACTGAATGTCTTATTCCATGTTCTTCTTCTAATAGTTTTTGAATTTCTAAATTAGACTTCCCATCTATTTTATATATCAATAAACTATAATAAAGAGGATATTTTTCTTTTAAAGCTTTGTCCACTAATTCATCTAAAACTTCCATCATATAATATCCATCAGTATAAAATTTTCCATAACAATCTTCTTTTAATCGGGAATAATTTCTCAATAGAGCAGAGATATGTTTAGGATTTATAAAAGATATTAAACTCTTATCTTTTATTTTTCCATCTGGAGATATAGAAATGTTATCTTCAAAACTCATTGAACTGAAATTTTTTACGGCATTAAGACAAAAGATCGGTTGTTTATAAGAAGTTTTAATAACATACTGATCTTGCCGCATCTAAATAATTTGTTTTTTAAGAAGATATTTACGTTTACCACGAGCTGTTTTCTAAAGTTTCTAAACCTCTTCAATAGCTGCACGTAATTCTCGTAAGGCTGGAATCTCCGCCAAATCTTCTTCTGTAATTGAAATCTTTGGAGTAAAGATAATGTTCTTATCTTCTGTAAATAAGTTATATACTCCATCTTCTCCATTTTCAAATTTTCCTACTAGTCCCTAAAATGAAGTCTACCGTTTATTTATTGTTATCATTCTATTTTCAGTATTAATAGACTCTTGTTTTTTTCTCTATTCTTTCGTTTTTGCAAATATAATATAATCCGCTAATATTTCTAAGTATCTATTCGTTAACTTCTAGGGAGGTAAGGATTCTACAATCTTTTTTACTAATTCATTACGTTCCACTGGTGACTAGATCGTATAATCAAGTTTTAACTCTTGTGTATCTACAGCGTCATCTTCAGTAGGAATAACGTTATCTTCTTTTTCTTGCATTATAGGAACTCCTTTCTCTCATCCTTATGTCTTATTATACCAAAAAAATTTTTGGTTGTCAAGTTTCGTCCAAAAGATTTTTATTTGATTTTTTAAAAAAATAATGGTATTATATTTATAGAAATGGAAAAGGAGAAAAGAAATGGTAGATTTAATTCCAATGCTTTATGGTATTCCTATTGAAGGAATTGAGAGAGATATTAAAGATGGAACATATATTTTAAAAAGCCGTGGTAATATTAATAGTAATATTAAGGCTCAAACTGTAATTGTATATGGCAATGTAGTAGGAAATATAAAAGCAGACCAGGTAGTTATTATTAATGGAAATGCTACTGGCAATATTAATGCTGAAACAGTTACTAAACTAGAGTCAAAAGAAAAGAAAACATGTAAATCTTGTAAATATTACTCTGCCCCATCTATTTTTTATTGTGAAGAAAGAAAAAGTATGTTTGCTAATAATAAAAAGATTTGTGGAAAATATCAAAAGAAAGAAAATCCTGCAAAATAGGTTTCTTCTCCTCATTTGCCTTTAAAAAAAGTACGTTATTAACAAAAGAGAAATAAGATAGAAAGGAAAATAAATATGGAATCAATTACTAATATTGTATTATCAGTTTTACTTGTAACCATGTGTATCTCTGGTGTACTTACAATTGCAGTTTTCTGGTATCTTGTTTTAACAAGATTATTTGACGGTATTGTAGGTGTAATACCAACTGATAAAGAAATTGATGAAATGACGAAGTGATAAACAAGAGTAGAAAATAGAAAGGAGATGCGGGAGCCCGATTAAATCTAGATTTAACTAGATAAATCGTCGTGTGACCGCCGGCCGCATGAATTATATTTTAGCAATTTGGGATTTTATATTAGGTTGTATAGATTTATATTTGTATACCCAAAATGGTTCTTTTATTTTTTTATTATTTGGGGTTATACTTATTGCTTTTGGGGTTTCTTTTTGGGGAAAGGAGTAAAAAATGAAAATAGTAGATTGGATAGGTTTTATAGTTATATTAATTATTTGTTTTTGTTTTTTTAGATATTGTATTGAGAAGGCAGTAAAAAAATATTTTAAGGAATTTAAATATGATATAGAAAAGATTGAGACTAAATTAGATAATTTAGGATATGATATTACTAAAGTAAAAAATACTAATAAAGAAGAATTTGAATCAATTCAAGAAGAATTAAATCTTATTAATGAAAAACTCGTGGTTGGGAAAAAGAATGAAAAAATTTGTCAACTGGTTGATGAGAATAAAGAATTAAAAGAAGAGATTGAAAGATTAAATAAGATTAATCAAGAATTTGCAAGAGATTATTGGGATAGGATAAATAAGATCTCATCTTGTCCTCTTGTTATACCTGGAAATTGGAGATATTTTTAAAGAGGTGGAGAAATGGCTAAATATAGAAAGAAACCAGTGATTATTGAAGCGTATCAAACTAATAAAGAAATGGATATTGAGACACTTGAAGGAACAATGCACGCTTCTGTCGGTGACTATATCATTACAGGGGTAAACGGTGAACAGTATCCTTGCAAGCCTGATATTTTTGAGAAGACATATGAAAAGGTGATTGAATGATTAACGAAACATTAGAAGCAGATAGAGCTTATAGAAAAGATAAAGAAGAAGCATATGAAAGAGGATGTATGCAGGGGAGAGCAGACACGGAGTCAAAAAGGATAGTAGGAAAATGGATAGGCTCAGAAACACAGTGCGGTATTGCTTGTTCCAAATGCGGGGTTGCAGTTGATGATTTCTGTCATTCGATAGATTATATTGAGTTAGATTATGAGCCAAATTTTTGTCCGAACTGCGGAGCAGACATGAGAGGTGAACAGGATGGATGACACGATTAGCAGACAGGCGGCGATTGATGTAATTGACAACTTTAATTGTTTTGAGTTCAGAGCCGACCAAATAGCGTTAGAAATCAAGATTAGAAACTTGCCATCCGCACAGCCCGAAATCATACGGTGTCGTGAGTGTAAATTTGCAAGTGGTGACAGTAGGATTTGTATGAAGTTTGACCATAGCCCGATTGGCGAACTTGATTTTTGTTCATGGGCAGAGAAGAAAGAGGATGCTGAATCGCGTTGGATACCAGTGACAGAGAAACTACCAGAGGAAGATAAAGATGTTTTGTGTAAAACATTAGCAGGAGTAATATTTGTGGCATCATATGGAAAATTGCATAGATGGACTGATGAAAAAGGATGGATAATAACACCAAGTTTAGAAAGAGCAGGTATAAGTTTTGTTGATTGGTGGATGCCATTGCCGGAATTTTATAAGGAGGGGGAGAAGTGATAAAATGAGTTATATAGTACCAAGGGATAAACCTAAGGAATGTTATAAATGTCCATTTATGGATAAGATTACGTATGATTGTAAATTGATGTACAGTAATAATTATCCTGACTTTAAGAGTCAGTATAAAGATTGTCCATTGGTTGAGATTTCATTTGGGGAAGAACAAATGGAGGCAGTTAATGAACAGCTTAAAGAGAGATAATAAAACAAAGTGCTGTGATAATTGTATCTTTTATGAATGGTATTATGGCAGATGTAAGAGGTGGATGTGTTTTATAAGCAATTAGCGAAGTGTTTGTGGGTTTTGGTTAGGGCGGCCTACGATTAAGAAAGGAAATTCGGAAGCGGAAGGAGAGACATGAGCGCAACAGAAATCAATATATTTATAACCGCAACGTGTTCAGTGGCTAATATCGCAATATTGGTGGCGATTTGGTGGAAATTGAGATAAGCAGAAGGAGAGACAGATGGAAGGTAAATACACACTCAGAGTAGAAACAGAGGGCATGGAAGAGGCAACGGAGCAGGTCGAAAAACTTGCAGATGCCTATGACGGCTTTCCCGCACAGGTAACGATCAAAAACTGCCGTAATTGCACATTTAATATCTACCCTAGTCAGACACGGTTTGTAGAAGCGGAAGGGAGCGAGACATGAAGTACATTATAGATTCAGATGACGTTATCGGATATACACCGAAATACGCAATGTTGTTCGGTGATGGGTACATGATTCAGCCATTGGAGGATTTAGAAGAACTCAACTCCGACTACATCAACGAGCATTACGGCAGTTTGCAAGATGATGCTTATCAGCGAGGACTTGATGATGCATGGGAGGCAGCAAGGAAGATTATAGAAATGACAAGCCCTCCGTATTGGGAAGTGTTCAATGAATACAAAGAGGATTTGTTTGGGAAAATCTCTGCTGCTGAAGCAATCGCCAAACTGAAAGCCTACGAAGAGAAGCAGAAGGCAGATGATGAGATTAAGGTTGGGGATGAAGTAAAAACACAAGGGGGAATAATCTTTGTTGTTACAAAAGTAACTGTAGGTAATCTTTTGGTGGGATTAACCAATGACGGTAGTCACTGTATATTTGAGATGGACAGGGTTGTTAAGACAGGAAGATATTTTGATATTGATAAAATTTTTAAGGAAATGAAAGAGGAAGATTTTCCTGATTTTTAAAAAATTTGGGATGTCGTTTTTATTTTTTAAAAAATTTGGGGTCGAGGAGTTGCCGTTATTTAGTTTTTTAAAAATTTGGGGTGTCGGGAATGTCGAGGGCAAACCATTTTGTGAAATTTTTCACAGATTATCCCGAAATATTACCCCCCCGAAAAGTTTTTAGGTACGTTACGTAGAGAGAGAAAAATTTTAGGTGAACGCCGCGTAGTCTAGTCCCAACAAAATTCCTCTCTTTTGAAAATACCCTCTCATTTTTCATCGGCTCAGGCGCGGCGGTCTGAGCCGAGTTTTGGTTCAGAAGTGTGATTGTGAAATTTTTCACAGAGCCAGACCTTGTTAAAAATTTCACACTTAATCCTTCAATTCATAACAAACGTTATTTAAGTGTTAAAAGTTTAACACACTTCATCACGGTGAAGTGATCAAGCACCAGAGTGTGTTAAACTTTTAACACTTATTTTGTATTTACTTGGAAACGGTTATTTAAGTGTTAATAATTTAACAATCGCTTACTCGCCACTCTTTGTTAAAAATTTAACACACTTCAATGCGGTAAAGTGTTAATGTGGCACAGTCCTAAACTTGTTAAAAAAATAACACACTTTAATGCACTAAAGGACTGAAGTGTCGCTCACAGACTTGACTTCGTTAGTTATTTAACAAACGATCTTGTTAAGGATCTAACACACTTCAATACACTAAAGTGATAAAGAGTCAAAGTGATAAAGTGATGATGTTTTAACACACTAAAGTGTTAATGTATTAAAGTATTAAAGTATGTTAATTAATTAATTAACTAACAAACTATTGATTGTTAGTTATTTAACAAACAAGCATGTTAATTATTTAACATTTATTTTGTATAAAAAGAAAAGCCTTTTTCAAGGCTTTTCTACTAACTGTCTTACTACTGTTACAATTACGTTGAAGTCAAGTGCTACGAAATAAAGAGTTTCTTCTTTTCCGAGGTCGATCACGTTTCTTTTATATTCTTCTTTGAGAAGTTCTTTTTCTTCAGCGGTGAGAGCGTTTCCGTTCTTATCCATCATGTGCATGTCTTCGATGTACTGTTCTCTGTAAGTTGTCATTTTGTTCACCTTTTCTTTCAAGTGGTTGTTTTCTTTTGTTAAGTTTATTATAGCACTTTGATATTAGATTGCAAGTATTTTTGATAAATTTATTATTTTCAAACAATTTAAACAATTAACAGATAATTTCACGGACGTGAGATTGTTAGTTAATTAACTAACAATCTCATGACTTTAGCACTTTAGCGCATTACAGCGCTGCAGGCCGAACCATTATACCACACAGGCAACCAACTTGTCAATATCAAAAATGCACAAATTTTGATAAAAAATTTTTATCCTAAAATTTTGACTTTTTTTTGTAATGATCTTGTAACATTTTCTTAATGTTTTGTAACATGTCAAAAAAGACCTAAAACTTCCATAAAAAAGCCAAAATTAATTTAAAACAAGTCAAAAAAGTACCTAGTCAGTCTATTGGTTATGTAGTATCATTATATCATCGAAAGGAACAAAAAACAAGCACATAGGAGGATCGAACAATGACAACTTTCATCTACATCGTAAACGGACAGGAATTTTATGGCGACAGCGCATGGGGCGAGAACTGGAAACAGGCTGTAGCAGTTGCTAAAGCCGAACACACCCATATCGAGAGAACTGTTATCAGACAGACTTGGCAGGGTGAAAAAATTGAATATGAAACTTATCTCAAGGGCGGTGTTTTTCTTCCTGATAGAATGTACACCGAGGACCAGTTAAAAGAAAAAAGGTATATCTTTTAAAAAAGGGGGTTGACAAACCTCAATCCCTATGATATACTTAAACCATAGAAAAGCAAAGGAGATTAAAAAATGAAAGTTAAACTTACCGCTTATATTCCTTATGAAAGAGAAGTTGAAATGACACCTGAAGAGTTTTGTCGTTTTCATAGTGGAGAAACATGGAACAACTTTTTCCCTGAAGAGAGCGTTGGTCAAGATTATTTTTTAGATGAAGCTGGAGAGATTGAACTTGATGATTTTCTTTATAGAAAAGATAAAAATAGGGGTTGACAAATTACAACCCCTATGATATACTTAAATCATCAAAGGAAAGGAAGTAATAAAAATGATCAATATTAGAACAATAAGAAAATTAGCAAATAATGATGGAATCACACTTAAAAGCGGAAAGGTTATCGAGTACAAAACAGGATGGCAAGTAGCCATATACGGAGTTGAAGTCAAGACCGCAAGAGAAGCAATTGAAGCGGTCAAGGCATACGGCGGAAACTGCGGAGTTTGGTTCGCCGATGGAATCTACTACATTGATAAGAGTTTCAGAGTAGATACAAAAAAGGAAGCATTGAGAATCGGCAGAGAACACAATCAAATCTCCATCTTTGGATGGAGCAGAAAAAACCTTGCTTATTGCTAAAAAGTTTAAAAAAGGGCTTGACAAAAGCCAAGCCCTTTGATATAATAAACTTAACAAAAACAAAGGAGGATCTGAAAAATGATGACACACGAGGAGATGCTTACAAGAGTAATCAGAGTCAAAGGATTCGAACATAGGGACACAATCCAGTTCGCAGGATGGCTTGAAAGAAATGCGGACAAGCCCTATCAGATTAAACTGGACGCTATGGAAGCCGCACTCGATGATACAGAGTGGGATTGGGAAGAGGACTGAGGTCCTCTTTTCCTTTTGTCAGCCGGCGCGCGGGCGTCCACTTCATTCCGCCGCGCACCGAGAATCAACATTATACCACAGGTCGAGGTTTTTGTCAAGCAAAATCTGCATGGCAATCTGCACAAAAAGATCCCGAAATCTTTGTGTATTTTGCCTATTGCAATTGGCGGTGGGTATGGTATACTAGAATCAACAAAAGGAAAGGAGATACCAAGATGAACAGCAAGCACTATACCAAGGACCGCCAAGCACGTGAAACCATTATCGCCAAGATCGGAACAGGAACTGTTATAAAGAAAGTGGTTGTAGACCGTGGTCACAGAAATGGACCGGAAGTTCATAAAATCACCGATACTGCACTCATCCTTGTATATAATCAGAGAACCGGAATCCTTGTAACAAAACTCATCGCAAGACCTGCTCAGATCCTTAGATACTATAGGGAAGATGAGCCGAAACCGACAAAGGTTATAGAACTCGCAAGGGTGCACGCAAGAAATAAATATTATGAAATGTAAATAAAAGGGGTTGACAAACCTCAACCCCTATTATATAATAAAGAAAAAACAAAGGAGAAATAAAAAATGACTATTAAAGATCTTTATGATTGGGCAGTAGCAAATGGAGTAGTTGATTATGATATTCTTTTAGGAAAAAATCTTTATGATACATACACTTTACAGACAGATGACGTTGATTGCTTTGATGTTGATAATGATAATAAAACAATAACAATTTAAAAAAGGGGTTGACAAACCTCAACCCCTATTATATAATAAAGATACAAGGTAAGAGAAAAAGGTCTGAATAAGGTTCGATTCCTTACTTACCTAGCGAGGGGAATAGCAGACGCCTCCATAAAGCAAAAGGTAAAATATCTGACAATCCTAGGCTCAGTCGGAGAAAAAGCCGAGTAGTAAATAGTCGCCAGTGGAGAAGTTGAAAATCACTGAGAAACTTCTCGATCTTTTTAAAAAAACTATTGACACACTAGATTTTTTATAATATAATAAGATTATCAAAAGAAAGGAATTGATCGAAATGTTAGCAACAAAGACCCCTAATAAAAAAATGAAAAGAGAACATGATAAGCAGAATAGAGTTCTTGTAACTTTCAATACTGGAACTAGAGTCCATAAGGACAAAAAGAAATACAATAGGGCAGACGGTAAGAAAGCCCTTAGAAATTACTTCTAAGGGCAAAAAATTTCCTATTGACAAAAAAATTTTTTTATGATATAATATATATATAAAGAAAAAGAAAAGGAGTGGAAAAAATGACAGAAGAAAAAAGATATGCTCTCACTTATGATTTTGATCAATATGATGATGATACTCAGTGTGAAGAGTTTGACACAGTAGAAGAACTTCTTAAAAGATATGAAGAAATCAAATGGGAAGTCTGTGAAATTGAAGCATGGGATGGAGAAAAGAAATTCGCACCTTGGTACAGGAGATAAAAATTTTTTGGACGTCGCGCGGGCGGCGGTCCCTGCGCGCCCCGCGACGAAATTCCAGTATACCACATGCCGCCACATTTTGTCAATTGGCAATCTGCACAAACATTGAGCCTAGAAAATCCCGAATTTTGTGCATTATTACTACTTGCAATCTAGGCTAGGGTATGATAATATTATACTTGTCAAGGGGATGAGGTATCCGCCACCTACATGAACCAGTGGTATCCCCACTATGGAGTTCGGTATCCGCCACCTACATGAACCAGTGGTACTCCATAGGATCAAATAATCAAGACCGAGAGGAGAAAAAACCATGACTATGACTAAATTAGAGATGGCTCTGAATCGCAGAGGACTTGCACTGAATACTGTAGTCTATAAGACTATCACTTCCAGATTTGAACTGCCGTCTGCTACATTCCTCGGATTTTTCAATGGATTCGAGTATTGGCTCGGCTTCCGCTCCAATATTATTTATAGAATTGCATAAGGGGGTATAAAAATGGATTGGCTTTATATAATTTTTACTGCTTGCATTTGTTTCACAACTGTGCTGAAAAGTTTAAATGAAGATTCGGACAGTGCTATCTTCATTCTTCTGACTATTGTACTATTTTTAGTAGGAATGGGAATATTTCCCCAACTTTTTTCAAGTATTTAAAAATAAGGGTTGACATCCCCTATTAAATAAAGTATAATAATCATATCAACAAATAACAATATAAAGTGAGGTATAAAAAATGATGTTTAATGCTAATCCCCAAAAATATCTTGAAACTACTGCCAAATTAATGGCACATCTTTTAGTAAATAAGGTTCCTTTTACAATCACACCTCTTTTTGATGGTTATCAATTTACTTTCCCTTGGTGTGCAGGAGATGTTGTCTGCCATAATGGAAGTTATGGAGCAAATCAAGGTCATGTAGAAAGCATGGATTTTCCTTGGGATGAAGAAGATGTAACAGAAGCAACAGTAGAAGAAATGGCAATGAACATTATCTCTTATTATAAAGAGAATAGGGGTTGACAAAACTCAACCCCTATATTATAATAAGTATACAAGGTAAAGAAAACTTTTAATCATCAAGAGGAGAAAATCATGGAAAGAAAAAAGAACATGACCCAGTGGGAAAGAAATGCGGTTGAAGCTAGAGATACTTATGGCGCCCATGTAGATTGGGAAGAAAGATTCTATGAGTGCCCCGAATGTGGCGAACCGATTTATGAATATGACTGGACTGAAAGGGAGTTGGGAGAATTTCTTTGTCCTATCTGCGAAGATGGTGAGCATTGGGAAGATGAAGACTGGGAAGATGATGTAGACGAAACAGGATACGACCCTTACATGGGTTGCTATTCCGATGATTGTTAATCCTCTTGAAAATTGGCGGCCGGCGCTCGGTCGCCCACTACCGAGCGCCGGCGAAATTTCATTATACCACACGTAGCCCCATTTTGTCAATAAGAAATTTGAATAAAAATATTTAATTATAGATCCCATAATTTGTGCAATATTCCGATATTGTATTTTTAATAATATTCATTTATAATTATAATTGTCAAGGGGAGAAGGGTAGCCCAAGGCAAGCCTTGATGGGTGGGCGGTTCAACTCCGCTAAGGTCGCTCCTTAAACGAAAAAAAATTAACGGATTGCAGAAAAAACCCCTTGACAAAATCAAATAAAATGCTATAATAAAATCATCAAGAGGAAAACAAATCACAAAAAAGGAGATAAGATTATGAGAAGAGTATGTTGGACACCTGTTAATCAGTACGGCGATGCAATCTTTGCTTTTATTAATATCACTCCGCCCGATGAGGAGATGGCAAGACATAAGTATCTTGCGGAAAAGCCTAAGAAACAGGCGGAGCGTCTTGCCAAGGCAAGTCCCAAGACTTTGGCAAAAATCGCTGAAATCAAGGCAAGAATTTAAAAAAAGGGGTTGACAAACTCCAACCCCTTTGATATAATAAATATACAAGATGAGGGATACAGGCAAGGGAAAGACCCAAGACGCCAAGTTGTCGCAGTAAGTCCTGTTGATAAAGTCCCACCACCGCAAGCCGAAGTCCTACTTTGCGGTATATAAATGTGAGGCAACATGCGGGGAGCGTCTGGAACCCCCAGGCTGGTAGGATGGACGCAAATTAATAAAGGATAGTAAGTGACATCGGGAAGCACAGCCGAGAGATATGGATTCGAATTCCATTAAAGTAGTTTAATTGGGAAAACACTTGGCAAGATGTAGGTTCGACTCCTACCTATCCTATTTAAATAAAATAAAAAAATGAGGTGATAAAAAATGAAAATTGAAATGAATCGCACTTTAACCGTGTCTGAAGAATTAGTAAGTATTCTTTCTCAGTTATCTACAATTTTTGAGGAAGATGAAGATTTTACAAATGCTTGCTTTGCTATTGCCAATCATGATTATGAATTTGAAATGAAAGATGGCTATGCTGATATTGTCTATGAAGACTGAATTTTTGACCGCGCCGTGGTCCTCGGGCCGCGGCGAAAAATCCATTATACCACACCCGAGCCACTTTTGTCAATAGGAAATTTGCACAAATTTTTTTCTGTACAGATCCCGAAATTTGTGCAACATTCCCTCTTGATTTTTTGCTCCCTATCCATTATACTATAGTTACAAGGTAAGGAAAGGAGATAACAAAATGAAGGTATTAGTATTCGATATGGATGGCACAATCGCTAATCTCTATGGTGTAGATGGATGGCTTGACTGCCTTATGGCAGAGGATGCCAGACCGTATACAGAAGCCCGCCCTTTTTATGATATGTTCGCTATGATGGAAGTGCTGAACGAACTGAAGAATGACGGATGGCGTGTTGTTGTTACTACATGGCTTGCTAAAGATGCCACTAAAGAATTTGATAAAGCAGTTAGAAAAGCAAAACTGGAATGGCTTGAAAGATTCGGTTTTCCCTATGACGAACTGCACATGGTTAAATACGGCACAACAAAAGCCGATTGCACAAGAAAATTAGGCGGTCATCAGATTCTCATTGATGATAATGCCAAAGTAAGAAAAGGGTGGACGCTGGGAGCAACCTTTGACGCAAACAAAAATGTTTATGAATTTCTGAAAAATTTGAGATTTGGGGGTTGACTTTTCAGCCCCTATCCCCTATAATAATACTTGTAAAGAACAACAACACAAAAGGAGAAAACAAACATGGACAGAAGAATTAATTACCTTATGGGGCTTGACACTGAAACTTGCAATGGTATTCTTGTTAATGATAAACTTGATTTAAGTCAGTCAATTGTGTATGACATTGGTTGGGTTATTACAGACAAACAGGGCAGAATCTATGAAACACGTTCATTTCTGATTTATGAGGTTTTTGTAGCAATGAAGGATGTTATGAATTCTGCTTATTATGCTGATAAAATCCCTATGTATTGGGAACAGGTTAAAAATGGTCAACGTAAACTTGTAAAGTTTTCCACAATGTATAATCAGTTTTGGGAAGATGTAAAAAAATACAGTGTGAAAAATGCGTTTGCCCACAATGCTAGATTTGATGTAAATGCACTTAATAACACAATTAGATTTTTAACAAAATCTAAAAAGAGATTTTTCTTTCCTTATTCTATTGAAATGTGGGATACTCTGAAAATGGCAAGACAGACCATCGGCAAGCAGAAAAGTTACAGAAAATATTGTGAAATTAATAATTTTGTAACAAAACATAAAGTGCCTCAGCCTCGACTTACCGCTGAAATTCTTTACAGATATATTACAGGCGATGTAACATTTGAGGAATCTCATACAGGGCTTGAAGATGTACTCATTGAAACTAAAATTATGGTGCATTGTTTTCGACAACATAAGAGAATGGAAAAGCGACTTTTTACAAAAGTCGCTTGACATTTCCCCTTCTATCCCTTATAATTAACTTATCAACAAAAGTAAAGAGGTGATAAGCATGAAATACAATTTTAATGGTAAGGAAATCAATATTCCCGATGCGGAAATTGAAAAGAACATGAAACTTCTTGATATTTCCAAAGAGGAAGCAATTGCAATGTGGCTTGATGATAACGACTATACAGAGAATGAGGAAGTTGAAGAACTGACTGCAAAAGCAAAATCTGTTAAGCGTTACGAAAAAGCCGAAAAGCCTAGAAAAGCCACAAAGAAAGAGCGCAAGGTAGATGAGGAAAAGAAAGAACTTCTGAACCTTTGCAGAATCCCCATCGAGGGAGCAGGCGGAATTGTTACAGAAATTAAAAACGAGGCGGAGTTTTCGTTCACATTTGGTAACAATTGTTACACCGTCAAACTTGTAAAGCACCGCCCCCCTAAAAAGTAAAAATCAGCGGACTGCACAAAAGCAGTCCGCTATTTTTGTGCATAATTTTTTTCAAAAAACTCTTGACAAAATCTGGCGGGCGTGGTATAATGGCGGGCCGCGGACTGGCGCTTGCAGCTGGTCCGCGGCCAAATTTCAATTATACCACACGCCAGCACTTTTGTCAAGCACTTTTTCATCGGCATTTTGCACAAAGATCTTCCCAAAATTTGTACTTTACAAACAAAAAAAGTTTTGATATAATATATTTACAAGGTAAGGGAAAGAGGAAATGAAAAAGCCTACTCAATCCCAATACGCGAAAATGCAAAAGGCTTGCTCCCACGTGTTCCTTGTAAAGTCAAGAAATAAAAAATAAAAAAGTTCTTGACAATTTAAAAAATATCTGCTATAATAAGTACATAAGATAAAGAAAGAAGTACAGGGCAAGGGGCTGATGCCTAAAGGTACGGTCGAAAGCCTTCGGAAAACTTCAAAATCTTAAAAAAACTGTTGACAAATAAAAAATCTTGTGTTATAATAAATACATAAGATAAAGGAAGGAAGTGAACAGAATGAGAGACCCTCCGATATAAAGGGCAGTAAGACCTAAAAAAAGAACGGCGGATGCCCTTCGGCAGTAAGTCCCACAGTAAAAAATTAAATTAAATTAAATTTTTAACGACAGTTCCAGTTGCGAACTAAAAAAGTCGGGAAAGGAGTCAATGGAAATGAATTGGCATGAAAAATAAGCGCCATGTAGGTGGCTAGGGCGCTATAACATAAATACTAGCATCCATGCGGTATAAGGCGCCAAATCCGCGAAATAATCATAAAAAAATAAAATTTCATATTGACAAACTTAAAAAAATAAGATATAATAAATATAACAAATAAAGAAATAAACAAAAGAAAGAGGTGTTATTTATGGCAAACAAGATGACTTACGCAGTAGCAATTGACAACGCAATCGCTGGCAACATCAATGAGGAAGTGCTTGAGAGGCTTGAGGCACTGAAGGTTCAGCTTTCCAAGCGTGGTTCGGGTCACAAGGGTCTGACCAAGACCCAGAAGGAAAACGAGGAACTCAAGAACGTGATTCTTGAGAATCTCAGAGCCGAGGTTGATGGCATGACTGCCACTGAGGTGGGTAACTCCATCGCAGTTACTTGCCAGAAGGCTTCCGCTATCCTTCGCCAGATGGTCGAGGGTGGCACTGTCCGCAAGGACAAGGTAGGTAAGGTCGTCCGCTTCTATGCGGTCGACTGACCTACTAGGGTACTGGATTCGGTGGGGTTCGATTCCCCACCTACCCTATCAATTTTCAATATTTGGTTTCCTCCTTTCTTGTGCGGGCACCCCTTCGGGGGTGCTTTTTGTTTTGTGGCGCGCGGACACCGCCCCGCGCCATTTTTTGTCAATACTGGAATGTTGCATAAATTTTTGATGCGATTTTTGTTTATTTTGACTATTGTATTATTCCTATAATTAAGTATAATAGAATTATCAAAAGAAAAGGAGAAAACAAAATGAAACTTACACATGGAGAGATTAATTACATCTTAGGATTAAAAAAGAAAAAGTTTGACTGGTTGTTAGACTGGATGACCGAGGGAGTGCTTGAAGAAGTAGATGGTGGATATGGTTATAATCTTACTGTTTATTTAAAAAAGCCTGCTTACTACATCATTCGCCCCTTGCTCACTCCTCCAGTTTTTGTTTATCTTGTTTTAGAGGGGGGAATAAAAGAAGCCAAAGAGGAACTTGAAAATGTGGCTGGCAGAGAGATTGTTAGTTTTCATCTTCATGTAAATGAATCTACTAAAAAAGAATATGAAAAGGCTAAATTCATAAAATGGGTAAAAGGAGAATAAAAATGGGTATTTTTGAACTGTTGTGGATTATTTTTATCGTTTTAAAACTTACTGGTCTAATTAATTGGTCCTGGTGGGCAGTTTGCTCTCCTATCCTTCTTGAAATTGGGATTTGCATCATTATTGTTTATTTCCCTTTTAATTTCTGTGACAAATGGTTTAAAGACCATGATTACACAGACTTGTGGAAGTAATTCTGCGGGGCGCGAGCCTCGCCTCGCGCCGAAATTCACTATTATACCACCCGCCGCACTTTTTGTCAAGTAAAAAACTACACAAATTTTCATCCCTATGTTCCCATAATTTTAGTTATTATTACCTCTTGCAAAATTAAAAAAAATTTTATATAATATATTTACAAGGTAAGGGAAGAAAGCCGAATGTCAAGGCGGTTAGCACATCCCCAATTTAGATAACCATGCGCATGTAAATCTTGAAAAAAAGGCTTGACTTGTAACTATCAATCTGTTATAATAATAATTGTTAAAGGGTTGCCATGAGGTAGGAATTTAGTAGGCGCCCTAATGTTTCCGATAGACAAGGATGACAACCTTTTAACAATTAAAAAAATAAAAATTTCATATTGACAATTTAAAAATCTTATAGTATAATATACTTAAAGATAAGGAAAACAAAAAAATCATTTTTAAGAAAGAGGTGTTAAGTATGGAGAAACTTACTTATGCAGTTGCTATTGACCGTGCCATCGCAGGCGATGTTGATGCTGAGGTTATTGAGAAGCTTGAGGCTCTCAAGGTTCAGCTTGCCAAGAGAGGTAGCGGTAAGCATGGTCTTACCAAGACTCAGAAAGAGGGTCTGGAACTGATGGAGCGCATCGTCGAGGTGCTTGTGGATGCCGAGGATGGCATGACCGCCACCGAGGTCGGCGATGCGGTGGATGTGACTTGCCAGCGTGCAAGCGCACTCCTCAAGAAGCTTGTCGCTGACGAGCGTGTCCGCAAGGACAAGGTGGGTAAGCAGGTGAGGTTCTTCCTCGCCTGACCCTTGTCAAAGCAAACGCCCTGAGTAGAAATGCTCGGGGCGCGAGCCTTTGTCTCGCGCCGAAAATTCAATTATATCACACCCAAGCACTTTTTGTCAATGGTAATTTTACACAAAAATAATTAAATTTTTACCCGTTTTTTGTACTTTACAAATAAAAAAATATTTGCTATAATTATAATTGTCAAGAGGAAAGAGATAAAAAGTCCTCAAAGAGGCTCTCTTTTCTGTGGATACTCGGTAACGAAACGGATTTTGAAAAAATTTCAAAACCTCTTGACAAATAAAATAACATTTGATATAATAATTATAGAAATTAAGAAAGGAGTAACAAATGATTATTTTAGCATTTATTCTTGACTATCTTATTACCGCAGGACTTCTTGCTATTGCTTGTGGAATACTCCACTGGATTGGTATTTTTACCATCGGTTCTTTTGTAGTTGCCTTTTCATGGAAGATGGCTACGGCATTTTGGATACTGGTTCTTATTTTTAGAATCTTACTTCCTTCGGGAAAATAAAAAAACTTCTTGACAAAATAAAAATCCTTTGATATAATAATTATAGAAGGTAAGGAAAAGAAAGGACACTAAGTGTATGGGAATGAGTAGAAAAGCACGATAGGTTTTAAGGTGTGCGCACACCATTTCATCCTGTGGGCGTGCTAGAACATAAATACCCACAAAAAAGTAACTTAGAAAAATAAAAAAATACTTGACAATAAAAATTAAATATAGTATAATAAATATAACAAAAGAAAACAAAAAACATTTTAAAGAAAGAGGTGTTGAATTATGGCAAAGGCTATGACTTACGCAGAGGCTATTAATCTTGCAATCGAGGGCAACCTCAATGATGAGGCTATTGAGCGTCTGAACGCTCTCAAGGCGCAGTTGGCAAAGCGCAACTCTGGCGGTGCGCTGAAGAAGCCCACCAAGACCCAGCGTGAGAATGAGGAGTTTAAGGTCAAGATTGTTGACATGCTGACCGAGGAGGTCGATGGCATGACCGCAACTGAGATTGGCTCCGCTCTCGCCATCTCCTGTCAGAAGGCTTCCGCCATTCTGTCTCAGATGGTCAAGGCTGAGGTAGTTGCCAAGGTCAAGGAGGGCAAGGTCACGAGGTTCGTCCTCGCCTGACCTCTCCCCAAAATGTCGCAGAGGTGGGTATGAATACCCACCTCTTTTTGGTCGGCGCGCTCCTGGCAAACCGCGCCGAAATTTTAATTATAACACACGACCGCACTTTTTGTCAATAGAAAATCTACACAAAATTTTATTTATTTTATCCCATTTTTTATACTTTACAAACTAAATCTTATTTGTTATAATGTATTTACAAGGTAAGGAAAGGAAAAAAATAAAAAAGGAGATAAAAATGAGAGATTTTGATTTTGAAGATGTAAAAAAATTTGTCGATGACCGTCTTGAAGATGCAGAAATGTGGGCAAATACTAGACAAGAAGTAATGAATTGTAGAGCAATTGCTTTTGGAGTAATTATGTTTGCTCAGAGAATCGAAATTGCTACTTATGAAGAAATTGAAGAATATTGGTATTGGGCATGGCAGAAGTTTGAAGATATTGCAAGAGAAAAAGGAAAAGGACCGAAAGTAGAGGTGATTTAAATGAAAAGTAGAGAAGAAATTTTGAACCGTATCTATAAAGCATGTTTCCTTTATCCTAATCTTAAAGAAAAATTTTTTGAAGATTGGAAATGGGTAGCAGAAACTATGGAAGATGGTGACGAGGATAGAGTTACTATTGAAGTATTATATTGTGTAGATTTGTGGTTAGATGCAGAATTTGACTTGACATTCTAATCACTATCTGATATAATAATATTATCAAAAGAAAAGGAGAAAACAAAATGGATTTTACAGAAATTATCAAGGCTATGGAAACTATGACTGATGCACAGATTGCGTCTATTCAGAAATCTGCGGATGGTATCATGAAAGTAAGAGATAATGAGAGAAAAGTAAAGGCAATTCAGAATTTTAAAGAAGCCTTCGTCGCTCTCTGTAAAGCAGGGGTATACGTTTCTATTGAATATGAGAATGAGAGTGAAGACTATTACGATACTATTTATATCAGTGCAGTAGAGCAGTTTGATTTTTCTTAAGGGGGTGATTTAAATGACAAATATTGAACTCTACAATACTATTGAAGAAGCACAGCGGACTTTGGTTGAAAACTGGGGTGACCAGGGTAAAGAAGTTATTGCTCTCGCTTTCAAGGCAAGAAAATTTGATGGCGACATGAAAACATGGCTGAAGTTCTGTACTGCATGTGGTGGTAACTGGGGTGGTATGCTTCTCAGCGGCGTCCGCAACCTCTATCCTGAAGTATGGGAAGCAATTCCTGAGGACATGGGAGTTTTTGCTTTTGCTTCTATCTGTAGTGTTTTGGTTCTGCTCGGAGTGAGAACTTGGGAGTAAGAATTGGGTGGCGCGTGGTCGCCCTCCACGCGCCACTTCGCATGTCAATATATATGTTGCACAAATTTTAAATGCGTTTTTTGTTTAATCTGACTATTGTTATTTTCCTATAATTTGATATAATAACATTATCAACAGAAAGGAAGTAAAATAAAATGAAGAAATGGGCAGTTGTTATTTTAAAGGTTGATAACTCTTTCGATTGCTTTTCAGTTTATGGAGAGAATAGAAAAGAAGCAGAAAAAAATGCAGATGCAACTATTGCAGACCATTTTTCGGGTGCAGAGATTCTTGATATTATACCTTATAAAAAGGAGTTAAACAAATGAAAAAAATCTATTGCCCTGTAAATGGTTGGGATTGTCCTTATTGGAAAAAAGATGGTACTTGCTCCATGAAAGAGGAAGAAGGTGTACATCCTAAAGAGGAATGTGATGATTGCGCACTCTTTGATGAAATGTTTGATGGATTAGATAATGAGGAAGAATAATATGACAATTAAAGAACTCTACAAATTAGCAGTTGATTTGGGATACGAAAACGCTCAAATCGTAATCAATTATGAATGTTCAGATAGTTGGTATGACTATCATGAAACATTAAAAGAAAAAGAAGTGGATTTTGAGGAATGTTTTATTATACTTAATCCTGGAAGAAGATTTATTTAAGGAGGAATAAAAATGGCAAAAGTATATATTGAAGGTAGTTATAATATTGAAGGAGTTTTTGATGTTCCCGATAAAATTATTAATTCTAAATCTTTTGATGAATGGCTTTTTGACAGAATTAGTAATAATCAGTTAGTAAAAAAATATTCTGAAAATTTTAGTGAAGAATTTCAGTTAAAAGCACTTGACAGGCGGCCGCCGGTTGTGGTATAATAAAGGGTTGGGGCATCTGCGACGGAGCGCGGTCGCAGACCCGCTCCGATTTTACCACAAAACCCACGCAATGTCAAATTTTTTTTCATAAAAAAATATACAAATTTTTTCCACCTAATCCCGAAATTATTGTGCAAATTGCCGATTGACCGCATTGCTCTAGTGTGATATAATAATAGGGGGACGCACTTCGCTTTAACGCGGTAACGCGTTACTTCGCTAAAGTGGTCCCGCCGCGTCCGCAGACTTTAGCGCGTTGAAGTGTAGAAGTTTAACGCGTTGAATCGTGGCTAAGGCAGCAGGCCTTAGCCCCCATAGGGCCCTCGGGTCCAGACCGAGGGCATATGCAACCCGCTGCCGCATCGAGGGATCAGATATATGGCAGCAGGGTTTGAATCGGCAGCGGGCATTTGACATTTTTAAAAAAATATGGTATAATTAAAAAAACAGGGTTTTTATGACGGCGCCGAAAAAAATTAAGCAAGTAAAAACTTGCTCAAACTAAGGTAAGTGTGATATAGGACCAGGTGGGGCTGCGCCCACCACACATCCCCAATTTTTCCAATTTTTATAATTTTCTTCATTTCTAATCTTCAATCCATAAATCTTTAAGCATCAATTTCCAACATCTATCAATCGTATACTTCTTATGTCGCATCCTTTTACTTTCCATTTTACTTTCCTAAATCAATTTTTCTACTCTATCCTTACCCCATTTTTCCTCTAAATTTCCACACCTTTTTCCAGGTTCAAAATTCACCTAATCAAATTCCGCTCTCTTCTCCATCCAATGTAACAATGCCGCACAAGTATGACAAGTAGTATAATCAAATACATCTGATTTAAATCTATCATAATAATGCATCATCAAATTAAACTAAGCTAAAGATTCTAACCTTTTCAAAACGCACTCGCCTCCTTTTCTATTAAATAAGTTCCTCTTCCAACAGGACTATTAATAGCAACTTCAAAGTCCGCTTTAAAAGCCTTAAACTTTTCTTTCATATTAGTCAACTCTTCTAATACTTCCCAAGCCTGTTCCTTAGTAATCTAACCATTATCAACCATACCCTGAACAAAAATTTGTTTATCAGTAGTATTACCAAAATATTTCTTAATTAATTTATTTTTAATTTCAATCTCTTCCTAAGTTAATGGAACTAATTTCACATCATCTCCATCTTGAACATATTTTCCCCAAGAATAAACACTTGTCCCAACAGTTCCTTCAGAAACATAATTAATTCCATATTTTTCTCTTTTACTCCTATTGGTATAATTTTCTGTTGTCCCTATTGTTATAGAAGTTACTAAATTATCTCTATACATTTCTCCTGCTACCCTCTTGCAAGTATCAAGTCCTTTTCCATTCTAACTCCAATATTTTTCTAAGTTAGCTTTAATTATCTAATAACTTTCACTACCTTTTTTATTATAAACTGGTTCATGTACTTTCTTTATAAATACCTTCTTCTGTACATTACCTTGCAATTCATAATCAGCAAAAGCTTTTAACTATTCTAATTTTTTTTCTTTTTGATTTGAAAAACTTTTTTGCTTCATTCCAAACCATTCCGCTAACTCTTTATTAGTATAAAGAGTATTTTCTTTTAACTAAAACATAATAAAATTTCTCCTTTATAAAAAATATTTTTCTCTATACTCTTTATAAAAATAAAATCAAATTTTTTATGGAACTTTGTCCTACTTTTCCATTTTTTGCTTTTAAATAAAGTTCCATATTTTTATTAATCTCTATATATATATAGGAGAATAACAAAAATGTGGAACTTTATCTACTTAATAAAAATTGCTTTCAAATCTCAGCCAAAAAATGCAAAAAGGTTCCCCTGTGCGGGAGTCCGATTCAAACCTCATTTACCCTAGCCCCCATAAAAAATATCAACCAGCTCCCGCACAAAAGTAGAAATAAACTCATCCTACCCCCATTTAAATAACATATTCCTTTCTTCCATCATCATACAACAAATATGCGGCAGCCGCTTCACTGTCCCATAAAGCCAAGGGCTTCTTCATAACTCTAGCTTTATAAATTGCAACACCAACCGCCGCCTCTACTCTCTCATCCATTTCTTTATCTTCTCTTGTTAAAGTAATCTTATTTTTATCTACAATAATCATACCTTCTCCTCAGGATTCCCACCAAAATAAACAATAGGTCTACCAATTTTTCTAGCATACTCAATTGTCTGCCAGGTACCCCCATTTTTCTCACCATCCCAAACCGCAAATAATATATCACAGTCATCAACAATGCGGCGGTCGCGGTCTATGTAACATTGAGGCACATACTTTTCATATTCATATCTAATCTTATCTGCTTTTGTGTTTAGATAATCTTCAATTTCATGCATCTTCCGCTTATATGGATAATAACACCAAATCCTACCCCCAAACAAAAGAGCTTCATGTGCGGCAATCTGATCTACACCTTGAGCCATTCCATTAATTAATATGAAATCATCTCCAGCATGTTCATAAAACTGTAAATCTAACCAATCTGTAACCTTATTTATTTCTGTCATCTTTGCTAATCTTTTTGGTCTATGACCAGTTACTCCTATTTTAACCATTCTTCTATCAACCTTCTTTCTATTAGAGAGGAGTTGTTGTGGGATGCTTTGGTGAGCGAAGCGAACCAACTAGCATCCCGAGGGGGTACGGGGGAGTCCCCCGTCCCATAGTTAAGACTCACTTTCTTCTAAATGTTGTACTTCTACCTAATTTCCATCCTAATCTACAAAAAATCCATCTTTCATAGCCTTTGTCATTTGTTCCATAACAAGAGCAGACTATTCTTCACTGGTCTTTTTATTCTTAAACATATCCTATTTTTGTTTCCAATTAATTTGCATATGCAAATCATCTGTTTGACCAGTCAAAGCTAACATAAATATATTAACTAAAACACCTTGCGCTCCAAGATTCCCCCAACTTTGTTGATTTTGTTGAAGAATCTATCTTAAAATAACTGCACATTCTGTTCCAACTTCATCCATTGAACCAGCCAAATCAATTGTTTTCTAATCTAAATTTGAATTAATCATAGTTAATGCGGACGTTGGTCTATATGCATATAGAATCCAGATTGTAATCATTATTAAAGCGACTGCCGCCATCTTTACTTACCTTCCTTTTGTTCAGCAACTAAAGAAAGAATACCTACAAATTTTTCAACTGCTTCTTCTCTCTCTTGTTCCATATAACTTTTCTTATAACCATCAAAATACAATGGCTCTTCTTTCCTCATTCCCTTTTGTAAATATTCGCATCCCCCATTTAAAATAGAAAGAACTCTTCTTCTACAAAAGCCATTTGTACTTCTATATGGACAAGACATTATATCGCATATAACCGTCATTTTACCGCTCTCCTTCCATTATTTTTATATTATAATTATAACAAAAATATTTATAATTGTCAACTTGATTTCTTAAAAAATTTTTATTATAATATTATTAACAAAGTTGAAAAAGGAGAGAAAAATATGAAGAACACAAACTTACATGATTGCTCTTGTGGATGTAAAATGTTTACATATTCACATGGTATGGGACCTTATGTAAATTTAAATACTGATACCAGTACTTTTATCAGATTCGGTATTCGCGGAAACCATAGTAAAAATTGTATTTTTTTCAATTCACAATTGAATGATACTTTTAAAACAGTAGATGAAGCGGTTTCTGCATGGAATAAAATTTTTGAATAAAAATTAATAAAAACGCAAAGACGCTTTGAGAACACGCATTTAAAAACAAAAGTTAAGAAATCATCAAATTTTTTATATTAGGAGAAATTTTATTAAAATGATTGATTATGAAGCAGAAAAGAAAATAAAAATACCTAAAGAAGTGAGTGCGGGGGCGGCTATTACGTTGACGTTTATAAACCAAATCTTCGCGTTTATAGGCGGAATTGTGGTCTTTCAGCACATTTTTCACGTTCCCGTTTATATTGGAGCTGGAGTAATGGCACTTCTTTATGGAGTATTAATATTCTTATTTTATAAGAAACTTTAAAAGGAGGGCGGCCGGTATGTTTGAAACCGTAATCTTTTTAGATGTAGATGGAGTATTAAACTGCGAAACATCAAAATCTTATGTAACAACAGAAGATGGACAAGTCTTTACTGGTATTGATAAAGATAAAGTAAAAAGATTGGCTTCAATTGTAGCGGCAACTGGAGCCGATATAGTATTATCTTCTTCTTGGAAAAATGGTTGGTTCCAAAGTAATGGTCTTTTATTTGAACAGGCTGGTCTTGCTAACCATGCAAAATATTTAATAAGACATCTTTATAAGAAAGGAAAGCTAGTTTTACGTGATAAGACCCCTAATTCTTATAAAGGAAGAGGATATGAAATCAAATTTTGGTTAAAAACTCATCCTGAAACAAAAGCGTGGGTAATACTAGACGACGAAGAATGGCATGATTTTTATGAATATGACGAAATAATGCGGCATTGGGTTAAAACAGACTATGATGTAGGTCTTACCGACGATGATGCCACCGCCGCAATACAGATACTAAAAGGTCAGCTTCTTGGTCCTATTGAAAAAGAACAAGAAGCTGAATGTTATAGTGAGGAGTAATATATGAAACTTTTATTTGTAATTGATATGCAGAATGACTTCATTGATGGAGTGCTTGGTTCTCCAGAAGCACAGGCTATTGTGCCTAAAGTAATTGAAAAAATTAAACAGCAAAAAGATGTAATTGTTTATACACAAGACAGCCATAAAAAGTCTAATTACTTACAAACAGAAGAAGGTAAACATCTCCCCATCCCCCATTGTTTATTTGGAGAGGATGGTTGGAATATAAAACCGGAAATTTATAATGCTAATAAGGACCCAAATGTAGATGAATTTGTTTTCCGCAAAACTACATTTGGCTATCCTTGGAATCCAGAGGAAGATTTTTATACTGAAGATGAATTTCTTTTACGGCTAGAGCAGGTAGAAGAAATTGAAATTATAGGACTTGATACTGACTTTTGTGTGTTAGCTAATGCTATGACATTAAAAGCAGCATTTCCAAATGTTCCTATTACTATTGATGCGGCCTGCTGTGCTGGATCTACTCCAGAATGGCATGAAAAAGCATTGGATATGTTGGAGCATTGTCACTTTAATGTAATTAATAGAAAAAAGGAGTGATAAAAAATGAATCCAGTGTTTCTTTTACTGGTAATATTAGGTGGAGTGGTACTATGGTTTAGTATCAACTCTTGGTTCCCTAAAATCGGTAAAATTCTTTACGGATTATGGGAAGAAACAAAATTTAATATGTCAAATAATAATGATGAGGAAAAAGGAGATTTTTAAAGAATGAAAGGTAAAATTGGTGGAATTGCTACAGGTATTATTATTGCACTTATAATCATTATTGGTCTAGCTTGTACGGAGAGAATCCCCGCAGGTTATGTAGGTGTTGTTTATAACATGAACGGTGGAGTTGAAGAAGAAGTTCTTACGCAGGGTTGGAAATTTGTTTCACCTACTAAAAAGGTAACAAAATATTCAATTGCATTGGAACCTTCTTTTATGACAGCAGATAAACAAGGGGACTCTTCTGAAGATGAAAGTTTTGAAATTCCAACAAAAGAAGGAGCTTCTCTTGATGCAGATGTAGCTTTTTCTTATTCTTTTGAATTAGAACAGGTTCCAGTAACATTTGCAAGATTCCGTGGACAAGATGGTAAAGAAATTTTGAAGTCTTTTATTAAACCTAAGATGCAGACTTGGATTAAAGAAATTACTCCGGAATTTACTATGATGGAAATTGTAAGTACCAAAAGAGGAGTTGTAAATACTGCACTTACTGAAAGACTTGCAGAACGTTTCAAAAATTATGGTATTACAATTGATAATATTGCACTAGCAGATGTACGTCCTGATGAAAAGACTTCTCAAGCAATTGATGAAAAAATTCAGGCACAAGAAGCACTTGAAAAATCTAAAGTAGACGCCGAGAAGGCTAAAGTAGAAGCAAATAAAGATAAAGAAATTGCTGAAATTAATGCGGAAAAGGCTCGTATTGAAGCGCAAGGTGTTGCTGATGCTAAATTAATTCAGGCAAATGCAGAGGCGGAATCTAACAAAAAGATTGCAGAATCTTTGACTCCACAGTTAATTGAACTAAGACGAGTTGAAGCTGAGCATCAAGAGGCAATCTCTATCGGAAACTGGAGACCTTCCGTTATTGGAGGAAACTCTTTGCCTATGATAGACATGAATAATATTGCAACAGGGGGAGAGTAATATCTCTCCCTTTATTTTTTTAAAATTTTTTTATATAATAATAATGTAAAAAAGAAAGAAAGGAATTTTAAATGAATAATTATTTTCCAGAAAAAAAATATCTTTGCCAGTTTTATGAAGATGTTTGCGACGAAGGGAACATTTATCAAAATATGATTGTTAAAGGCGAAGATATGCCTAGGCTAATGCAAACACGTTTTAAAGTGGGTTTTGGTAACTTAGAAGATGGGGAAGATTTTAATTATTTAGTAAAAGAAAGAATTTCATATAAATCCATTACTGATGAAGAAATTATTATTTTAAAAAAATTTAATTTAATTAACATCGAAACAGGATGGATTTATTTTGAAGATGATTATTTTAATTAATTAAAAAGGAGAGTAATTAATATGATGAATTTACCTTATTTTCTTTACATGGCAGAAATGGAAGGAATAACAGAAGTTGTTAATACGCGGCAGGCGCGGTTGAACGGGATTATCCGAGATTATGCTGCACTTGCAAGTCAGGGTATTAACATTAATGACCCTGAAGTTCAGAACTATTTGAACCAGAAGTATGACTTGGAAGACCTGACCGCCGCAGAAAAGCATGAAATTGCAAGAGCAGTCATGAATCAGCTTTAATGTCCTATTGTAAATTTTAAAAATTTTTTATATAATATAATTGTAAGGAAAAGAAAGCAAACGAAAGAGGTGATATAAATGGAATATAGAGTAGCTCCTTCATACGCTAACGCAACTATTGTTAATATTGATGAAGTTGAAAAGAAAGCTCTTATCGAAATGGTTTGTGATAGATGTGGCGGCGCTGGTTACTATGCTCTTGGTACTCATAATGGTCAGCCTGTCCTTTCTCCTTATGATGGCGGAGTTTGCTACGGATGTGGAGGTTCTGGTAAAATCTGCAAGAGAGTAAAAGCATATACTCCTGATGAATACGAGAAATATCTTGCTAACCAGGCAAGAGCAAAGGAAAGAAAGGCTGAACAGAGGGCTGCGGAAGTCGCTAAACTCCAGGAAGATTCTGAGTCTAATCTGCGTATTGCTCTCGAAGAGGCAGGCTATGAAACTGAGCATCCGCAGATTTGGTTGGTAATTGGTGAAAATACCTATGCTATCAAAGATACTTTGAAAGGACTCGGTTGTAAATATAAGCCTGAATTTGGTTGGTACTGCACACATGCAGTTGATGTACCTGCGGATTATAACATTGTTCCTGTTCCTTTTGATGAAGTTTGCGACTGGAATCCTATTACAAGAAAAATCTCTGTAAAGGAAAATGCTAAGGAAATTGCGGACGCCGCTAAAGCAGAGGCTATACCTAAGTCTAACTCTGAATTTATTGGAGAGATTAAGCAGAGACTTCGCGACCTGCATGTCATGTTGACCGGTTGCCGCACAATCGAAAGTTACTATGGTGTCTCTCTTGTTTATACCTTTAAACTTGGAGATAATGTTCTGACTTGGTTTTGTTCTGGCAAAGGTATTGACCCTGACATTGAAATTGGAGAAACTGTTCTCCTTACTGGTACTGTAAAAGACCATAAAATTTATAACGGAGTTAAGCAGACGCTTATTAACCGTTGTATTATAAAAAGAGAGGGATAACCTCTCTTTTTTGATTTTTTAAAAAATTTATTGTATAATATATGTATACGATAAAAAAGGAGAAATGGTGATGCAGAACAGTTTATCTTTTGCTAAATTAGTAAAATACATTGAAGGTTATTCTTTTGATGAATTTTTTAATAGTAGTACGGTAGATGATTTTATAGATTATCTCTATGAAAATTCAGAAGAATATCAGATGGGGGAGTGGAGATGCGCTTATGGAGCTACTAAACTCGTTATTATAATGGAAAAGGAAGATTTTGTTTTTAAGATTCCTTTTAATAGCGAGTGGGATAGCTGGAAGGGAGATTATGCCTTTTTCTATGGTGCGCCCGCAACTTCTACTTGGGACTATTGTGAAGCAGAAGAAGAAAGGTATGATTTTGCAGAAGAATATGGATTCTCTAAATATTTAGCTAAAACTAATATAGTTTATAGCACTAAGAATGGAATTCGTATTTATATTCAACCTAAATGTTCTGTACGTAGTAAGCATAAAACAACTTCAAAAAGAAGTAGTAAGGTATTTAGTAAGTGGTTTAAACATTGTCTTCCTATTGATGATACACAATGGTTAAATACTTTTATAGATTATTATGGAGCATATAAATTAAAACAATTTCTTACTTTTCTTTTAAATGAAGAGTGGGATGATGATTTAGGTTCAAGAAATATTGGTTATACAATAGAAGGAAAACCTGTTTTAATTGATTATAGTTCTTATATGGAATAGTATATTGATTTTTAGAATTTGGACTTGTAATCTTAAAAAATTTTTGTTATAATTATTATAATAAAATATGAGGTGATAAATATGGACGATTTTATTTTTATGGCTGAACTGGAATCTGATTTAAGAGATGAGTACATGATGAATCCGCCCGAAGATTTTATTGCCAGGGAGGAGTTAGAAGATGAATTTTTCAATTCCTTATACGAGGAAGTTTGATTATTTTGATTAGCCAAATGTGGAAATTGATATTCACTACAAACCAAAAGTAAAATAGTTAGAAAATTTTATTATAAAATATAAATAGAAACGTATTAATTTGATTTTTGATAGCTGGGGAGATTTTGATTAGGAGCGGGACCCCGATTTAATCCTGGCATTTAGGTAGAAATATCCTACATGTGACTTAGTTATGCGATTACCAGATATAAGAGAGCCTTTTTATGCTAAAGAAATCTAGACTCTTCTGGCAGAGAAGCAGCTTCCGCATTACTATTTCACTCTTGCTAATAGATGGGATATATTTAATGGATTATTAGAAACCTCAGTAACAGATATATATGTTACTGAAGATCTTTGTTTTTCTATGGACATAATAAAACAAAAAGCTCAAGAGAAAAATAAAAAAATAAGAACATTTTGTAATATTTGTCAGTTCTCTTGGCCAGAAACCAATTCTTTAAGGACATTTTTCATTAGACCTGAAGATATAAATTTATATAATAAATATATAGATGTGGTAGAATTTTTTAATGCAGAATATGATAAAGATTCTTTAAATGTGTTATATGATTTATATAATAATGGAAAAAGATGGGCGGGACCTTTAAATGAAATTATTAAAGGTTTTAAAGAGGATACAGACTCATATTATTTAATACCTTATTTTGGATAGAAACGATTAAATTGTAATAAACGTTGTAATGTTTCTACTTGTTCTTTTTGTTTACAAGTTTCTTCATTAGCAAAAACTTTAAAATAGAATCAAATCGGTATAATTTACAAAAATAAAAATTTATAGTATAATAAAGAGGATGAAAAATGAAAGACCCAAGAGTACCAACAGAGTATATTGTAACACGTAGACAAGCACGATATATTGCAAAAAGAAAAATGAGATAGGAAGGAAAGAAAAATATTAATCGTCATTCCTATTCAACCTACTCAACAGAAACAGGCAAAACATATACAACTTATAATTCAAGTTACTTTGCAGATAATTGGAGGGATTATATAACATGGGCGCAAAAGGTACAGAGTCAAAGTATATAATTTTTAATAAGTTAAAGGAAATTTATCCAAATTCATTTTGGGAAGATGAGAACAAGATTTTGCGGATTCCGATGAATGAAGGCGGGAACCCGATTGAAATCAAGGTTACTCTAACCGCAGCAAAGAATATTCTAGGAAGTGGAGCAGTAGAAAGCGCATTTCCTACCGCATCAGAACCTGTTGCTGAGAAGCCTGTCGAAATGACAGAAGAAGAGAAGGAGAATGTCGCTACTCTGCTAGCTTCATTAAATCTATGAGTCATTTATTAAAATATAAAGAATGGCAAACTCCATATGGGTGGGAAACTGGAGATACATCAGATTTGGCGCATGGGTCAAATACATGGTGGTATCCAGCCAGGATGTTAGGTATAGCGCCCGCAGATTATGTTCTTCTATTGAAAGATACATTTCATGCTGATAAAATTCGTTACTTTCGTGATACAAATCTATTAATCTTTCATTGGAAGAATTATTCTGATTGTATGAAATTTACTAGTTTTATAAATCAAGAAGCAGTTAAGCGAAAGTTTATGATATGAAGGACGAATATATTTATTGTGCATTGAATGATTGTGATGAAAATAAAGGGTATTCTAAATGTTGCCTTTATTGTAATGATACAGGATGTCCAGATAGATGTAGTAAAAAAAATAATATTTATTGTCATTGTTTAATGACGGGATTAAAAGAATTAAAAGAGGAAAAATAGAAATGAAGATAGATTATCCAACAACTACTGTTCCTATGCCTCCTCTTGGTTTAAAACCTAAATATATACATGATAAGACTCGAATAAGAGAAATATTAGATGCAATGGAGCGATATTCAGAGCAAAGATTTCCTATTCCTATTGAGTGGATAGAGGAGTTGAGAGAATTGATTGATTGATTAATATATAGATTCGGTGGCGGAATAGGTAGACGCTTAAAGACATGGACGGCTTGCCAATGAAGTGACGTATGTTTGTAAATAAGATTGGTATGCAAGGTGCAAATCCTTGCCCGAATTATATTTAAAGCAAATTATATAAATATGAAAAAAATTAAACAATTATTTTGCAAACATAATAATATAGAATTTATTCGTAATATTTATGGGGATAAAATTAATCAGACTTCTACTTCTCATATTTATCGAAGTGCTTGGAGATGTAAATATTGTGGAAAAATTCTTTATAATGGATATTTAAATAATTATTATGTGAATCCTAAATATTGGGATTCATAAGCACCTCGTCCTCGACGGTATTGGGGGTCTGGCTTATACCCAGGTACACAAGGTTCGACTCCTTGGGGGTGTACTAGCCACATAGTGTAATGGAAGTTAATTTAAGCGCGTAGCACGCCCCGCAGGGAGTAGTTTAGGTTCGATTCCTAATGTGGTTGTATTTTTAACTAAAGGAGAAAAATATTATGTCACGTTCTTATAAAAAACATCCTTATACTAAAGACGGTGGACCTACTAGAGTTAAATTTGCAAAGCGAGAAGCCAATAAAAAGGTTCGTAGAACAAATGATGTTCCTAGTGGCAAATCTTATAGACGAGTTTTTGAACCTTATGATATACATGATTATATAAGTTATTGGCCTTGGCATGAAGCAAAGGAATGGTATGAAGCAAATAAAGATGATGTTTATTGGCTTCGTCGTTATCCCACTTTAAAATCTTTTTATAGACATTGGAAAACTTCAACAATAATGAAGTGAGGACAATTTTTATTTGTTTTTTTATAAAATTTTTGATATAATAATACCATGAAAAAGGAAAAAGAAAAAGAAATTTATATTTATATTGATGACATACGGCAGCCGCTTATTCCGGATGCACTCTGGGTTAAATCGTATGATGAAGCGATTGCCGCCTTGACCACAATTCCTTATGCTCCTTCTCTTGTTATTGATTTTGACCATGATTTAGGAGAAGGAAAAACAGGTTATGATATTGCCAAATGGTTGGTTGAATATAATTATTTTGGTAAATTTCGTATTCATTCAATGAATCCTGTTGGTGCTAATAATATTCGTCAACTTTTAAAACATTATGGTTGGACAGAAGTTTTTTGACGTTTTTAAAAATTTTTGATATAATAATATCATAATAAAGAAAAGAAAGGAATTTATATGGCAATTTGGGCAATTAAAGGATATGATGAATTTTATGGTGGACTTCATGGAATGATAAGATATGAAATCTTTGAAGGCACAGAAGAAGAAGCTGAAGCATTGGGATTGGAAATGTCTTATGAAGTAATCAATGAATACGGAGATATTGTTGATGCTCTTGAAGATGACGTTAAAGACCAGTGTGAATGGGAAGATATTGATTATGATGAAGGTGGAGAAGAAGTAGATAATATTCGTGATGAAGTTTATGGAGAAGATACTGCTTGGGATATTCATCAGTTGAATGAAAATAAACTTCCTACTTTGGATTTTAATGAATTAGAAGATATGTTTTTTAATAATCCCGACGAATTTCTTGAAAAATATGCTATTAATTGATATTTTCAAAAATTTTTGATATAATATATATATAAAGAGTGATGAATACCATTTCTTAAAACAATGTATTCCCTGCTGTTAAAAGTTTTTACAGGACAAGAAAAAAGCATAGAAATGCTGAAGGCCAAGGCATTTCGCATTTGTCCCATTCGTATATCGGTTTAATATATTAGCCTTCCAAGCTAAGGAGGTGGGTTCAACTCCCACATGGGGCTTTAAGGATAAAGTTGAGTTAGCCTGTAATGTATTTTATATGAAAAGATAATGAGGTACAGGTAATTATCTAAGTAGTTAAAATATTATTCAAAAGAAACTCCGGTAACTAGGCACGAAAGTACCTAGTCCCTAACTGGCTGGGACATTCCAGGAATTTACTGCTTTATCAATAGCGGCGTTTTTCTCTATTTGTGTACGACAACATGGATAGACGTAGCTGATGGTGCCCGTAACCCATCGAGTTTGTTACTTTTATGATAAAAGTAGACGCTTGAGAAAGAACTCCGCCAACCCACTGGTTGTAAAATTAGGACGGGAGGTTGTTGTTAGTGCCGCCTTAAGAGCTAACTATCCCTGCGGTATGGTAAACACGCGGCCTCGGGAGTGGGTAGCTAAAATAGACTCGGCCTGACGAGGTGCTAAAATGTCGTCTAGGTGAGTGCGCATATATCCTAGTTTTTGTCGATGTCGTATAGTGGTGAATACGGGACCTTGCCTTAACAAACTTATAGTGTATAAAAATAAAATGGAATATACTACAAATCAAAAAGGTCTTATAACAGAAATGCAAGTTATGTTGCGATTTATATAGATGGGATATGATGTATCTCAACCTTTAAATGCTGATAGCAGATATGATTGCATTGTAGATGTTAAAGGGAGATTATTAAAAATACAAATAAAAACTGCTCATCCTCATCCTTCTACAAAAGATGCTATTCAAATAAAATGTGTATCTGTAACAACATCAAAGCAACAAAATAAAAGTAATGGTTATACCTCTAAAGAAATAGACTATTTTGCAACATTTTGGGATAATGAACTTTATTTGATTCCAATAAAAGAATGTTCAACTTCTAAAACTCTTCATTTAACAAAACATGAAATAAGAAGTAATTGGTCTTATTTAGAAGATTATAAAGCAAAGGAGGTATTAAATACATTATAAGCATTGTAAGGCAAGGTTCAAACACGGGTTCGATTCCCGTTATCGGCTTATTTGCAAAAAATAAAAAATTATTATATAATATATTTATAAGGTGGTAAAAAGAAATGAAACGAAAACGTAAGCCTGCGGGCATTTATAAATTTAATAAGCGTCCGTAGCCAAGTGGTATGGCAGCAGGCTTTTAACCTGTATATCATGGGTTCGAGTCCCATCGGGCGTACTTTACCTTGGATTACTCGTATAACGGCTATTACAGCGGGCTCTTAACCCGTCAAATCAGGGTTCGAATCCCTGGTGATCCACTTTGCAATTTTGCATAACTGGAACTCGTCAATATGTCCAGTATAAATATCAGGTGATGGCATGAGGTTTTTTACAAAGTTTTTCCTTATTAATTGACATCATAAAACTTTGTTTTATGCCTCCGTCGTCTAATGGTAGGACTAGTGATTTGTAATCACTGTATGTCGGTTCGAGTCCGGCCGTTGGCTTTTCATCTTAGCAAAAGCGATGATAAAAAGATGTGCGGTTGGTTGACCTTAAAACTATTTATTGAGAGATTTGCGGTAGCAAATAGCTAAAATTATAGCCAAAACGTGAAGCGTTTTCTTCCATGCACTCAATAAATTATTTATTTGTAAAAAATAAAAATTTTTGTTATAATAATAATGTAAAAAACAGTATCATGTGGAGGACTTTCAAATGAATAAGAACGAAGTGATTTACGTGGTTACATATGTTGACGACAGAAACAGAAAGCATTTAATAACTGTGAAAGGTTTCTCACAGGTACGGTTTTTGGAAGAAAGATTCGGAAGAATTCATTATGAAGTAACAGAAAATTATGTTCGAGTAGAACAAGGGGTATAACCCCTATCGCTCCTTCGTCTAAAGGCAAGGATATGACATTCTCAGTGTTAAGATAAGAGTTCGAATCTCTTAGGAGTGATAAAAATCATTTGCAAAAAACAAAAATTTTTGTTATAATATTTATAGAAAGTTAAGGAAACGGTTGAGAGGGTTGCAAACCTCCTTCCGAGTAATCCACCTGAAGAACCAGGTCAATGTCAGTCGATTGATACAACAGTACCTAAGACCGGTAAGAATTTCGGACATAAGAAAAGGAATCCGTAGAAGAGATTTAAAACTTTCTATTTTTAGATATATCAGTACCTGGGGCGCCTCTGATACAAGCGGACCAGCCCAGGTCTTATTTGGCCTTGTAGTATAACGGACATTACACCAGATTGTCGCTCTGGAAATCGGGGTTCAACTCTCCGCTAGGTCGTTTAAAAATAACAATGGCAATTGAAGATGAGTGTACATTATATCTTCAAAGAGTTCACCCTCCCAGGCGGTCGGCAGTGAGAGACCATAACGGGGCACCCTTCAAGTAAGTGGGATAGCGACCCACGGAATTAGGGATGATAGGTAGGGCATCCATAAAATGAACGAAGTTATTTTTAATATGGGTTCATAGCTCAATCGGCAGAGCGCTCGCCTGTTAAGTGAGTGGTTCTAGGTTCAAGTCCTAGTGTTCCCGCTATGAGATTGACTTACTCTCTGCCAAATGTAAGTTCCTGCTTAGTCGGATACTAAGCCGCTTTACCTTGAGGAGTGATGAAGGTTGGTTTTCGTCAGGTTTGAAAATTGATAACTTGGTCATTGGCTATGGATAGGCACAGGGTACATCTCTTACCCCTAATAGAGAGTGTGGCGACTCATGAGAATATATGGCTCCTTCTTCTAAAGGGACAGGATATGACCCTTTCAAGGTCAAGATGGTGGGTTCAACTCCCCCAGGGGCTATTCAATTTATAGGGAGTGAAAGCCTAACAATAGGGTAGGGAAACAAGCCTCGACAATAGAAGCTAATTGATAGATGTATACTATATCTTTTAGAACCCTAGCATAATAAAAATATGTAAATATGATTACGTGCGATGTCATACATTGCGGAAAGTACCTATAAATTGACTTTTTGAAAATTTTTTGTTATAATATTTTTAGAAAATAAAAAGACAGACACAGCAATTTTTATAAAAAACAAACGTTAAATTAGGGATTTAAAGCAAGTTAGTTTTTATATCTGTCTTGGTTATATAGCGGGATGGTCTGGAGAGGTGCCAGCCTGCTTTCATAGGGCATGTAACGTGGGTTCGAATCCCACTCCCGCTATTCCGAGAAGTTAATTCTCGTTCATTTATATTCACTTTCTTTTCAAGGCTCTCAGTAGTATAAAGGTAATACTTACTTATCCATTAAGTAAATATAAGGTTCGACTCCTTATCTGAGAATTAAAGTTAGATATTCTAACATATTTCAGAACCTTAAAAATTGAATAACTTAATTATATTTATGAATCAACTCAGTGATAAACCCTAATTCCATAGGGCTGAGGTATGATAGCCATAAGTGAATAACTGAGTAACGACGGATACGTTTTTACTTTAAAAGTTTTATATAGTGATATATAGAACGCCCAAACGAACGGGAGGGTTCTGGCTAGTAGCACTGAGATTATTCGCAAATAAAGACACTGTTCTAATCGGTCCCGCAATATGGGGTTTCTAACAAAAGCACCAATCCAAGTTAGGAAGTAGCGTGGAAAACTAGTCAAACCTTGGAAAATCCAAATAAGGGATTTCGCAGTTGAAGCGATGAAAGTCGTGTATAAGGTTAGGTCAGGGTACGAGTAGGCTAAATCTGCAAAGACAAATTGGTTATATTTTGAGCAAGATTAGGATTTCTTTCTCACAATACTTACTGAAAGGTAGCTGAAAGTTAAGGGTAAGCAATCCCCTCTAAGAATTGGTTCTTATGAACTGGGGCATATAGGTGAAAGGTCGCTCCTTTCTCCTCAGGTATGTTTCCTTAGTGGTCGAATATATTTGAAGAATAGTTTTGGTAAGGTGAAGACCTGTATTCATAGATATAGTTAAGTTATTCAATTTTTTTGACTTCTTGAAAATTTTTTGATATAATATATACATAAGATAAAGAAAACGTAAACAAAAGAGTAAAAAGGAGTAATGAACATGGATAAGTCAAAGATTCAAGGTTTGATTTTTTATTTTGAACATTCCGCAGAACTTGACCCTGGTATTCAGGGAACTACACTTGAGGTTCTCGGAGATTTCCTTGATATGATTGAGGAACAGGAAGCGGCAGCCGCTAAGAAGAGAAAGAGTCCTAATAAGTCTGGAGTGCTTCAGATTGACCCAGAGACTGGTAAGATTGTTGGTGAATATGCAACTCAGAAGGAAGCACTTGAAGCAATCGGTAAGGAAGGTAAGTCCGGTATCGGTGATGCTCTGAATAAGAGAACAAGAACTAGAAAAGCGTATGGATACCAGTGGTGTTTTAAAGATGAGTATGACGCTTTTCTAAAGGAAAAGAAGGGTTAATAACACACGGTGTGTTTAAAAAAGAGTAAGGTTCGACTCCTTACTCGAAATTTCTTGGGGATAGATGGGAGTCATGACCCATTGAAAAGAGGTATTTGCTCGCCTCTTCCCTAAAAATATTAAAGAGCAAAAGAAAAGAGAGCAAAAAATGTATAAAGAATATTGTGTTTATATTCATAAGAATAGGTAGAATAACAAAGTTTATATAGGACAAACTTGTCAAAAACCCTAGAGAAGATGGAAAAAAGGTAAAGGATATAAAAATTGTTACCATTTTTTTAATGCTATAAATAAATATGGATGGGATTCATTTGAACATATTATATTAAAATAGCATCTAACATTAGAAGAAGCTAATTATTGGGAAAAATATTATATTCAAAAATACAATAGTACCAATCCTCAATTTGGTTATAATATCAGAGAAGGTGGAAATACTATATCTGAAAAGTATAGAGAAGTAATTTGTTTAAATACTAAAGAAATTTTTAATACTATTTCAGACGCAGCTGAGAAATATTTAAATAATAGAAGTGAAGGACATATTTCTTCTGTTTGTAAAGGTACTAGAGCACATGCGGGAAAAATAGGAGATGAATTTTTAAGTTGGGCATATTTAGATGAATATCTAGATAATCCCGATAAATTTAAAAATTTTTCTAAAAAGAAAAAAGGTCATACAAATAGAAAAGTTATATGTTTAAATACAAATCATATTTTTGATACCATTCAAGAGGCAGCTCAATGGGCGGGTCAAAAGGGAAATGCAAATATTATAAAAGTTTGCAAAGGTGAACGAAAAACCTCAGGAAAACACCCTTAGACTAAAGAACCTTTACGATGGGCTTATTATGATGATTTCATATCTTAATATTAATTTCATATCTTAACTATAAAAGACAGATACAGCAAATTTTAAGGATAGATCAACAAAGGTTTTGTTTAGAATTTATTTATCTGTCTTGTTTTTTAAATAAGCGGCCGGTATAATAAGTACCGGCCCCGAAATTAGCCGGCGTGGCGGAATAGGCAGACGCATGGGACTTAAAATCCCAGGATTTCGAATCGTGTGGGTTCAAGTCCCACCGTCGGTACTTAAATAAAAAGAGATACAAGGAGATGAAAGAAATGAGAAAGAATTTTGTGCCAAAGTATAGATATTATACTAATGGTGAAAATGTCGTTGTTGCAGTTGCTTCATACAAGGGTCGTACAATCCGCGGAGTTGCCAAGTGTAGTGAGCAGGATGAGTTTGACCTTGAAACTGGAAAGAAGCTGGCGGCCGCCCGATGTGCAATGAAGATTGCGAAAGAGCGTGTGAAGTATACTAGAGTTCAAAGAGATATGTGGCAGGAAATTCTCGCTTATAATGCTGCTGAGTATGAGAAGTGGGATGACCGTCATGAAGATGCTCTTGAGATTGAGAGACAGGCTAGAGAAGCCTATGATGATATGATTGAAGGACTTTAATATTACCTACCCATCCTTGTGTGGGATTAGGCTGAGTCCGATTAGATGCGGCGGACGTACAATAATACCGCAACTTATGCCAGTGTATCCGAGTTGGCACAGGAGCCTGTCTTAGAAACAGGTGGCTTAAATGCTTGCAAGTTCGAATCTTGTCACTGGCACTTAGGTTCGAATCCCACTTAGGGTACTATACTCTCATATCCCAATTGGCAGAGGACATTGGCCCAAACCCAATGTGTTAAGAGTTCGAATCTCTTTGAGAGTATTTAAGACACACACAGCAATTACTAAGAAAATAGTATTATATGGGTTCAAGTCCCATTTTTCGCGCCAGCAAAATTGCGAGAATAGCAGAATTGGTATATGCAACTATAAAAGGTGTCTTGATTAAAGAGGTATATAAATATGAGAACAAGAGCAGAAAGACGTCATCTAAATGTTACTAAAGCATTACGGAAACGTAATATGGTTTATTTTGAATGGTATGATAATCTTCATCAATATAGTAAAAATAAGATTCATTGCTCTTGTCCATTATGCTCTTGTAAAACTAAAATAGGAGCCGGTGGATGGAAATGTAAAGGACGTCATAAAGGATATAATTGGTCACATATGGATTTAAAAAGAATTGTGGCTATGGAATATGATGAAAATGAGTTAGGAAGATTGGTGTAGCCGGTGCGCGCAGAAGACTGAAAATCTTTTAGACCTAGTTCGACTCTAGGATCTTCCATTTTAATCCTCAGTAAGCCGTTAAAGTAGGCGGGCGGGTCTGTAAAACCTGTACCTTTGGGTTCGAGTGAGTGCGATTCTCTCCTGGGGAACTAACGGGTTGATCCCCCGTTACAAAGCTTTGAAAAGCCTAAATGAATAATTTAGGTGTCTGATTGGAATAAAGGAAGACAAGGTAGAAGAAAGATAGTTCAAATAGGAAAAAAAGAGAACATCCTCCCACGGTGATATTCTAGTGAGGGCTAGATAAGTCCAAAAATCAGGCGATTAAATAAGGTTTTTTAGTAAGTCCGGAATTATTAGTAAGTCTTATTTAATCCTATTAAGCACCTTGTCCTCGAGGGTTTGAGGGCCGTGCTGATAACGCGGTACATAAGGTTCAACTCCTTAAGGGTGTATTTAGACATATACAGCAATTATACTTTATAGTATGTTTTACAGGTTCGAATCCTGTTTTTGCAACCATTCGCAAAATAGCCAAAAGGATAAGGCACTTGAATTTTAATCAAGCAGTACAATACTTAATATATGTCTAGAACTAAAATGCGGCGACGGCCGCACATGGGGGATTGGTATAATCAGGAACACAGAACCCTTGCAAGGTTCAGTCAGGGGAGCATAACCCCTATCCTCCACTAACAATCAATAGACAAGCACAGAGTCAAATTTATTTTGATGTAAAAGTCGTGAAGAGAATAAAGCTGGTAAAGATGGAACACAGGGAGTCCCACCTTCCAACGCCTCGCCTAGGCTAACCAATAAAACGAAATGTGTAGAGGGAAAAAACAAGGGAAGTTTGACATCCATCTCAGATACGTGAGGTTGAAACTACTCACTTGATTGTTACCCTGCGGTCGGGGAGGTAGACGGCCGCCTTTTTGGGCTTGAAAAGGTATCGACAGGGTTTTGAAATATATAATTGCGCTCGATTGGTGACGTAATCACTGCAAATTAAAAATAAACAACAATTTTGAATATAAAATGGCGGCTTAATTCCGTAACCAAAAAAATAGTAAGATGTTAGTGGTAGCTATTGAGGTTCAAAAACAACTAACTGGTGGAACCGAAAACCTTTACTGTGATTAATTTTATATAAAAACAGCGTAAACAATTATATAGAGTATGAATTTTGGACACGGGTTCGACTCCCGTCAAGTCCATTTATTCTGTATCAAATGCACGTGCGATATGGAAGACCGTCATGTTTTCCAGTTTCAGCGACAAGAGATAGAAACTGAAAAGAAACGATAGAATAACATTTAGAGAGTTGGATAATTTAGATAAGAACTGGCAACTCTAAAGGCCAAAGGTTCTGAAGGAAATTATTGGAGAGTTCTTATGAATCGTTTCTCTCTTTATTTTAAAAAGGGATTGTCATAGCGCGGCGAAAGTTGTTGAGGGCGGCAATCATAACTGGAAAGGTGGGGCGCCAGTTTACAAGCACGGTTAGCTCAGCTGGGAGAGCATATGTCTTACAAACATAAGGTCATTGGTTCAAATCCAATACTGTGTATTTTTTATAATTGATTTTTTAAAAAAATTATTATATAATATATTTATAAGATAAAGACAGACACAGCAATTTAATTTATAATAAAGCAATATTCTGGTAAAATATAAACGCTAATTATATATCTGTCTTGTGTAACGCCCACTAGTCAAGCGGTTTAAGACAGCTGACTCTAAATCAGCAGGGCTGGGTTCGACCCCCAGGTGGGTGATTATACATATATGCAATCATGGCAGAGTGGTTTAATGCGGCAGCCTGCTAAGCTGTTGATCGCCCTAGGGTGGTCCGATGGTTCAAATCCATCTGGTTGCGTTTCTAAAAGTCCATTACAGCAAATTTTATTTAAAATTTCTGAATTAACAAGAATTATTAATTGGTTTAAGGAGAGCCAGACAATTCTCAATTAACCTAATGGGGATTTTTATTTATAACATTCTCTATTTTTGTTCCCTATTCTTTCAAAAGATGAAAATGTTATGGACTTGTTATTATAAGGTAAGGTCTTTAATTTAATATTTAATAGTAAAAATAAAAATATGAATTAGAATTTACAAAAAGGAGTTTTAACTTAGCAAAGATGTTTTTTAAAATGTCTTGAAAAAGGTTATAATGTAGCTAAACCTATTTTAGATGCAAGATATGATTTTCTTTTAGATAAAGATGGTAAAATTTTTAAAATACAAGTAAAAACTTCTCGATGGACAAATGAAAATAAAGAAGCTTTTACTTTTAATTGTAAAAGTTCTCATGCTGTATCAAATGGTAATAAAATTTTACCATATACAAAAAATGAAATAGACTTTTTTATGACTGAACAAGATGGAGTTTTTTATTTAATCCCAGTAGAAGGTAATACATCTCAAAAAACATTAAGATTAATACCTCCTAAAACTGGACAAAAAACAGGTTTTTCACTTGCTTCAGATTATTTATTTGAGGAGGTTATTAATACTATTTAATTAGGAATTAAAGACCAACCCTTGCCGTAGTCGCTCAGCGGTGGAGCCCCTGTCTTGAAAACAGGTAGCCAGAAATGGTATGCAGGTTCGAATCCTGTCTACGGCGTTGTTTCTTAAAAGGAGGAAATAAAAATGGCAAATGATAAAACTGTTTTTGAAGTGAAAGAAAGAAATTCTTAGGAGAAAAATGAATCATCATTATCTTCTTTTTTAAGTCAAGAATATCAATAGGCTAAAGAAAATGGTTTTAAGGGAACAATAGAAGAATATCTTGAAATAAGAGATTATACTTGAAAAAATAAAAAAATTATTATATAATATATTTATAAGATAAAAAAAATAAAAGACACATACAGCAATTTTACTTTAGTAGTGCGAATAGTTTAATGGTTAAACGAAATGTTTAGGGACGTTTTATTTCGGGTTCGAGTCCCGATTTGTACACAAATGTGTCTTGTATATCGGGATGTGGTCTAGCTTGGTATGACGCTTGATTTGGGATCAAGAGGTCGTGGGTTCAAATCCCGCCATTCCGACTGTGATTGTGGCAGAAAGGTTATGCAGCGGTTTGTGGTACCGCTATATGCGAGTTCAAATCTCGTCAATCACCTTAATACCTTGATTAAATGCGGGGAACGACTTAATTCACGATGAAGCTAGAGGATAGGGGAGTGAGTTAGAGTCAGGGGGATAGCCGCCTGCGGTGTTCCCTCCGAGTGCAAGGCGATGACGATCGGTCGACCGCAGCTCCATTTTGAAATAGTAATAGTAATAGTATAATAGCAATATATATAAAAGCAATAAAAAGAGGTAATAAAAAATGAAATTTTATTCAGAAGTAACAGAAGAGATGTATGATACTATTGAAGCACTTCAGGAAGCAGAAAAAAAGGCTTCAGTTGATGATGAAAAGAAGAAGGCAGTAGATGAGATTATGGCTCTTGCAAAGCAGGCAGTAGAAATAGAAAAACA
>Ga0256407_10000220_pt1 | contig 143457 bp, 120 predicted proteins | sample RumenRJG_04DNA_FD_193489 | JGI IMG/M metagenome (GOLD analysis project Ga0256407, IMG submission 193489) | Bovine rumen microbial communities from Lethbridge, Alberta, Canada - RJG_04 | ecosystem: Host-associated > Mammals > Digestive system > Stomach > Rumen | place: Canada: Alberta... | reverse complement strand
TCTTGATAGACTCTTTGGAAAACCTAACTACAATATTGTCAATGAACTTGATGGTTCTACCGAACCAACCTTGTTTTAATTGTTAAACTTTATATAAACCGTCCGGAACTTTTACCGGACACACATGATACTAGAAGTCAAAATCCCCTCCTTGTGAGGGCGAAACGGTGGTCCTGGGTGTGTTAGGATTAATCTCTGTACATAGAGACCTAAAAGAGGTAACGTACTGGAAAGGCTGTCCGGAGTAAGTAATCGTAAGATTCTTACTACTCCTTGACATGGCAACCATGAATATGGTTTTACTTCTTCCATCGTTATATGTAATAAACATGTTATTGCTGGCGAACGGCAGGTATACATGTTCAAAGTCCAAGCCTTTCGAAGATTGATAGGTCATAAGGACGCCAATGCTCTTGTTTTCGGCCTCCTTTAATGACCCATAACCATTTCCCACATACATCAACTTGATTCCGTTAGCAGCCAAATGGCGGTTCAACGAGCCAAAGTCTGGTTTGTTGAACTTATTCAGCTCAGTCTCCCACTGGGGCTTCCCTTTGCTGTCCAAAAGATAGTTTGCAAATTCTATGCATTCTTTATGCTGAGGGAATAAAATTGCCGTCCTCTCGTTTTGGCGAATATATCTCTCCGCATTATCATACACGTACGTGCTCTCTTCCCTTTTGCTACTGCACTTACAAAGTTTGATGCTCACATCAACCTTTTCCGCATTAGGCCTTCCATTAATGGCTAGCTTCATTGTTGGAAGAAACCGATCAATCGCATCGATGATGGAAGGAGTTAGACGGTATATTTTTGTAAGCTCCGAAATCTGAGCGGAAATGCTACGAGTAAGCGTTTGAGGATCGATAGTCGGCTCCTTATATCGCACATCCTGCTCGTAAATAGACTGAAACTTATCACCGGCGACTATTACATTACGGCGGGCACGGCTCTTGATCTCTCGGATCATCGACTCGGTGCAGTCTTGCACTTCATCACATAAAATGTAGTCGTACATATTGCCGCCATCCATAAACTCGTAGATGGTCTTGACCTCGATTCCCTGATGTCCTAGAGTAGCGAGTCCGGTTCTGAACAAATCTACAAGGCTTTGCGTATAGACCACAAACAACACCTTTGCGCTGGGGTTGTTCTCTAAGATCTTTATAGCCTTATGCACGAGTATCACGGACTTGCCGCTTCCAGCAAATCCTGCAATCCACATATTATTGTTGATAGGCGCATCAACAATTCCTCTCTGATCCGGGTCCAGTCTGTCCCGTCGAATAATCCAAGAAGGCATATTAATTATCTAATTTGAGTTAAATTGTCAGTATTGAATGCGCTTGTCTTTGATTTCTTTTCAGCATCACGGACTTCGCGGGCCTTGGTGTAGTCTCCAATACTCTCGAGTGCGGAAATGTACCAACTGTAATCCCAACTCTTCATACAGCCATGCTTAAAACGCTCTTCCCAAATATGAAGCGCTTGGTCAATCATATCCTGGCCGCGTTGCCGCTCATTATGATTACGAAGCCAGCAGCCAAAGTCATAGAGATGACAGGGATCGTTCGGACTTAGTGAGATAGATTTCTCAAGAAGCTCTTTATACCTCTTCGAGTCGTCACCCTTAATGTTATAAGCCAAGTTAAAGATTATCGTTGCATCATTTGGAGATTTCTTGTATGCCTCCTCTAACATCTTGACTTTCTTCTTGTACTTCCCAGCTTCACCATATTCCAACGCTATGTTGTTTAGAGAAATAGTACCTGGATAAAGCTCATTAATATCTTCATAGGTTTCAGCGGCATCAAGATGCTTTCCCGCATCCTTGTAGGCCTGGGCAAGATCCCGCAACGTAGAAACACTGGCCTTACCATCATGGTGACTGGCATCATTGTTCACGACACGCTGTGCCCTCAGAATAGCAGCTTCTTCAGGTGACAACGATTTATTTGACAGCGGGTTGATAGGATCAATCTCATAGGTCCTGCCACGGACCTCAACGTGTCCTTTTAGGAGCTTGTCGGCAGTAAGTCTAATCTTCAATTTCACACTTTCGCCTTGGTGGAATCCACTGCCATCCGGTGCCTGTATGACAAAATTGCAGAGGATCTTGTTTTCATTTCCTACGCAAATAGGAAGTTCAATGCAAGATTGGCCATCCTTACTGGTCTCCAGGTCATCAATTAACATGTCATCACTCGGCATATACGTTCCAGCAGGCACTAACACGCGTCGACTCCGAACCCCCTTGGTTACTACAAATATCGGCTCACTGGAAATCGGGTTGATGATATTATGCCCGAGCCCGTTGTAAATCAAGGAATGGATCGCAGCTCCCTGGGATACGTGAGCTTGCAGGTCTCGAGGTATTCTTAAAGTCGATTCGTTGAAATGCTCACGCAACGCATACTGGATGTATGGATTGTAGGAGCTGCCACCAATCAAAAGGACATAATCGATGTCGTTTTTAGAAAGTCCCGACTTCTCAACAGCAGAATTAATACTCTTGAAAATACTGTTGAATTCATCTGTGTCTTTGAAATCCTGCTTGAGGAAATTCTTCATAATATCATTGAACTCCCTATATGACATATGAGGATTCTCAAACACTACCCACCGACCGTCAAATTCAAATCGGTACGATGAGTTCAAGGTTACCGTCTCATCGCTCATTGCCAGCGGAGGAAGGATACCATCCGTCATCTGATTGGCGACCCTCTCACAAATCTCAATCTTGAGGAGTTCAGCCGGTTTCATCAGGTGATCTATCAGATACTTCTTCTTGTTCTGTCTCAAGTCCTCCTCGTGTTCTTTAATCTGTTCAAGAATCTGAGGGAACAGAATTCTGGAAGCGATGCAACGGTCGATATCATCACCGCCACATTTCTCAAAACGGGAGATAGCACGGTTCTTTGAGAAAGCGCCCCGCTGATCCAGACCAACTTCGAGAATGGAAATATCGCAAGTACCGGCACCATAGTCGAACACAAGAATCGAAAGGTTGCTATCAGGCCGTAGCATCATTGACTTGCTGGAAAGCTGATCCTCGATAACATTACTAAGGAATGCTGCATTCGGTTCATCGATGAGAGCTTGCTTACTTATGTTGATACCATTTGATTCAAGCGCCTCAATCAAATCCCGCCGCTGATTCGCTTCAAACGAGGCGGGAATCGTAACAGCGTATTCGTATTTGGAGGCTTGTACACTCTTCTCTATCTGCTTCTTCAAGTACTTGAAGAAAAGCTTTGCCGCATCTTTGGGCGATTTAAGGTCAGGCCTGCAACTCTTTGAATACTGGTCTCCCAGATCTTCTCCAAGCTCCATCTTAAACGAGTACCAAATATCTACGTTTTTCTCCAGGTCATACTTAAATTCTTCAGCACCCCTTCCTGCCAGGAGCCTTCCGTTCTTTACCGCCAGCATGGTGGCTATCCGCTCGTCTCGGCCAATGACGCCCTCTGCCGTCTGATATGCTATCTCAACAGTCTTGCAGGTCATCCGGTTATCGTAATACCTCGCAACGGAAACTACAGTGGTTGATGTTCCGAAATCGATTCCAATGTATGCGGGAATCTGAGAATCATTTGCTCCCGGCAAGGTCTCAGACACAGCGAGAAGACTATCTCTAGTGGCCAGACTGGAAATAGTTAATGCCTGAGGTTGGGGCATATACTCTTCCGGGATATCTTCCAACAGGGGGTCGATTTGGTCACTATACCTTTCATCAAGCGAATCTCCGCCACAATCAAAATTCAAATCCGACACAAGCTTAACGAGCTCCGCATCGGTGAAATTCGTTTTAGGTGACGTTATATCTTCGACTTTGTCGATAAAGTGATCATTATCACATATGTGCAGCCAACTCTTTGTTTTACGCGATATTCCGGTGGCATCCAACTCAATTGGCTGGTTGAAAACAATCAGCGAAGAGATATGCTTAAGATTTGATGCGCTTACAAATCCACTGTCCCGCAGCCCATTCAGCAAGTTGCTTCGGTTGATTTGAGCCTGCTTATAAGGATTCTTTCTCACGCCCCCCTTTACGATTGTACCATCATCTTTTTTCCAATCTCCGTTTTCGACGGCTATAATCTTTCCTCCATAATCCTTAAACTCAATGGCAATAATGGCATCTTGCTTTATCAGAAGGCCATCAAGTTCGCTGTCATAAATATTCCAGTTGGCAACGAAAATGCATAGTTCAGGTTTTCCGGAAAAACGGTTTTTCAACTTTTGACAAATTGTGCGATATTGCTCTCTCTCAGCCGTGTGAGAGAAATCACTTATTTTGTAAACCAGTAGTCCCATGGGTCGATTGGTAACTAAATGTATTGTGCTTTCTAGTGGTTTATACAAAGGTAAGTTTTTTTTTCATAAAGGTATATTCTATTTCTTAACAAACAGTATATACTCCTCATCAGTCGTCTCTTACATCTAGTATCTGAATATAATGAGGTTTCTTGAAATGTTTTGGTTTGTTATGGAAAGACCTTATCATAATTACAACAAGGATAGCTTTTTTCATTTTACTCAATCCATTAGATTTTATTCTTCATTCATAGGGTTTGTCACCCCCATAGTTGTTCGTACATCTTAAATCCATTGGTGACCTCATCGGTCAATATCTCCATACCCTCCGACGCCTTAGTGTTTATCCAGATGTAACCCCAAGGCAATTTATCCCGGTAGTCGACAGGGTCAATGATATATCTGGGTACATCCATTCTGGGAAACGACGGGAAGGCAATGGATGTGGATACGGACAGGGAGGTCCCGATTATCACGAAAACATCGGCGTCTCTAGCGATCCTTTCAGCCTCCTCCCATTGGACATACTCGTCAAACAGAACAACGAACGGGCGAAGCTGCGAACCATCAACCGCCATATCGCCTACATTAATTGGTTTATCCAGTGGATAACTCTGAATACAGGCCGGATCCTGGCGGTTCCTGGATGATGTCACTTTTGTCAGCTCACCGTGCAGATGGATCACGATGGAACTCCCCGCTTTCTCGTGAAGGTTGTCCACATTCTGGGTAAGCACAGTGACATCGTGCCACCTTTCCAGCCTGGCTATCGCCAAATGTGCAGGGCTCGGCTTAGCGGCAATCAGGTTCCTACGCCTCCAGTTATAGAAATCAAGCACCTCCTTCGGCTTTTCGCGCAGACCGGAAGCGCTGCAATAGATATACGGGTCAAAGTCTCTCCAGAGGCCGCCGGCATCCCGGAATGTAGGAATACCACTCTCGGCGCTGACTCCCGCACCCGTGAAAAAGACTATGTGTTGGCGAACAAGCTTCGTCGAAAGCAGATGCTTGGAAATCGTGGCATGCATAAGTCGGGCCCAAAGTTTCGGGAGATAATAATAAGAGGTATCACCAATTCCACGAACTGCTTTCAGTAACAAAATCAGTGAAACTAATTGAATCAATACCTAATGCTTCAGTAACATCCTCGGTTCCATTTAGATGTATTATAAACTGAACAATATCTGTTGACTTTCGGCTTTCTATTATAGACGAATCCTTTATTTTTCCCAAAGCGATAAGTTTGGGTTGCAGGAATTCATCACAAGATTTTCTTGTAGGAAAAAGCTTCTGATATGTAAGAAGATGACTTCTCTCACCAGTAAAGTTCCTAGTCTCATATCCTTGGATCACTTCAGTAACTATTGTTACTTTCTTATGGCAATAATCAACAGTTATTACTACTTCGTCTACACATAAAGCGCCGATATATTGATTACCACGAGAACGCATTCTCTTTTTTTCCTCTTCAGCATCATGCATTCGATAATGAGTATAAAATGGTTCAACAGAATAAACAAACGAATTGGGGGCGCTTACAGAAGCTTTATCTATTCTTACCGTAGGATCAAGCATACCATCAATTATGTCTCCATAATCTAGATTGACTGAGTTTGGGGCTTTTGATAATAGTTCTTCATAATAACCCTTTCCATTGTCATAATCTAAAACAAACCTTGTACTTAAACCATAGGGTCTAATTACAACCCCATTTCTCCACCTATACTCGTTTACCTTATGCAAATCGCCTCTAATGGTTTCATAATAGGCCCCACCCGAACAGATTGTTATCAATAATGGCACACGTTGAATTGGAACTATACTCACAATATCAGATCCACATACTTCTATGTCATTTTTAGTTCCATCTGAAGTGACCACTCCTTCAAGAGTGAACTTCTGAAAACTATATTCTTCATGAATTGGATGCTTAAAGAAACCAGCAGACTTAATAAAACGACAAATAACCCAATTGTTATTCGAGAGAGAAACAAACAAATGATTATCAAACTTCATACTTGAAACACTATTTAAATAATAATAAAATCATAACAGAATTTCTTGCAAAATCAACTGTTTCTTGATTTTCTGATGCTTTTGGGGCATAGTGTCTCCCCTACCTTCCCTCCTCTGACAGCACCTGCCAGAATTCGGCGGGGAGGTGGATGTTGGGGATATCGCGGGCCCTGGCGAAGAGAGGGGCGATCTGGTCGTCGGTGTACCCGGCGATGCCACAGCCGATGCGGGTCACTAGGAAGGTTAGGTCGGGGTGGCTGGCGGCAAACTGGATGAACTCCTCCACTTCGCGCTCGATTGCAGCAAGGGAGCCGCTCATGGTGGGGATGGCATAGCTCCTGCCCTGAAGTCCACGCCCCTGGCCCATGACCGCCCCGAACTTACGCAGCGCGACACGCGCGGCCCCGGCACCGTGGTGGCTGTATTCATTGCTGCCGAAGACAAAGACCTGCCCAGCCTCGAGTTCGCCTATCCTTGCAGGGGTGACGCGGCCTGCCGCTGCTACAGCCTCATTCCCGAAGCCCGGTAACCCGGCGGCTTCATGTTTTGAATCAAGATGTTCCATACTTTAAAACCATAGTTCCACGACGCATGTGAGCCGTTGCCAATAAAGGCAGAAGCCCATCATTGTGTAATTTACACACAAAGATAGGCAAGTTCGAGTAAACCTGCAAGATTTAAGTGTAAAATTTACACACGATAAAGAACATCAGTGGGCAGCACCACCCACTTGGCCTGCGCCTCCTTCGGCAGATGAGACCGCGGCTGTACGGGCGGGCGTGAGCGAGACTCACCCGACCTCGGTGAGCTGGCCTATGCCTCCTTCGGCAGATGAGACCGCGGCTGTACGGGCGGGCGTGAGCAAGACTCAAACGACCTCGGTGAGCTGGCCGGTGGCGGAGTCGATGATAAAGCCGCGGACGGTGATGTCGGCGGGGATGAGCGGATGCTTCCGGATGGCTGTGACAGTGTCGCGGACAGACTTCCGGGTGTCGTGGAAACCTTCCAGCCAGGACTCGAGGTCCACGTCGGAGCGTTCCAGCTCGGCTTCAGGAATCCCGCGGCCGAGCATTTCCTCCCTGAAATGGGCGAAGCTCATGTGGCACGCTCCGCACGAAGTGTGGGCCACCACCATGACCTCGGTCACCCCCAGTTCATAGACTGCCACTATGAGGCTCCGCATGGCGGAGTCCCAGGGCGAAGGGATCACGGCACCGGCGTTCTTTATGATCTTCGCGTCGCCGTTCCTCAGGCCCAGCGCGTCCTGGAGGAGGACAGAGAGCCTGGTGTCCATGCAGCTGAGCACGGCAAGTTTCCGGTCAGGGAACTTGTCCGTCAGGTGCTTCTCGTAGCCCTTCGAGGCCACGTACTCGCGGTTGAATGCGAGGACTTTGTCAATGTTCGTCATCAGTACTTCCGGAAATCGTATTTCTCCCTCAAGACAGCCTTGACGTCTTCGTCCTGGTGGGTGAAGTAGTTCTTCCATCCGGGGCAGAAGCCGATGTGCCAGCGCCAGAGTCGCCCTGCGAAAGATTTCGGGGCCTGGTCGTATTTCGCGCGGAACTTGCAGTTCTCGCAAGGATAGGTGTTCTTTCCAGCCATGTCTGTCTTGTTTAATCGTACCCGGACGGGGCCGCGCATCGCACCGGTCCCCCATACAGGGCATCTCTTGCAAATATATGCAAAAATACACGCGCCCGCAACTGCAGCCCGCCGCGGGCTGCGGAGGCGCCGAAACGCCCTGTTCCCTTATCACAGAAGGGCGAACTGGACGTCTCCGCCCTGGTGCGTGCTGCAAACACGGCATCAGTGTCACTTTGCAACCAGGTTGCACTCCTTTCTTACGACCTTTGCACTGGCAGTGAAAGACATTCCGGCCAGAAACCACCGCTCCCCCACGGCAAGTCAAGAATGGGATTGGATGTCTTTCACTCGAATAAAAACGCGAAGCAACAAGCGAACAAACACGCGAACAAAAACGCGAACCAAAAAGAATGGAAATGGAAAAGGAGAACAAAGTGAGACTGGTGAAGATAGTCGTGAGCGCAGTGCTGCTGGCGGCGGCTGTCGTGACAAGCAAGGCGGCAAACCTCGAGAAGTGGCAGGAACTTCTCCTGTTCCTGGTACCCTACCTCATTGCCGGCGGAGAAACACTCATGGAAGCGGCCGGGAAACTCTTCCATGGAGAACTGCTGGATGAAGACTTCCTGATGAGCATCGCCACACTGGGGGCCCTCTCCATCGGATTCATCCCCGGAGCAGAAAGCCAGTTCCCCGAGGCTGTCTTCGTCATGCTATTCTTCCAGGTCGGGGAATTCTTCGAAGAAATCGCAGAAGGCAGGAGCAGGGATTCGATCTCCTCCCTTATGGACATCAGGCCGGACACTGCCAACGTCGAAAGGGAAGGGACTGTCGTCTGCGTATCCCCTGACAGAGTCAAGGTGGGAGAGACAATAGTCGTGAGACCAGGCGAGAAAGTCCCTATGGACGGAATTGTGATCGAGGGCACTTCGAGCCTGGACACCGTGGCGTTGACTGGAGAAAGCGTCCCCAGGGGGATAACCGTCGGCGACGACATCATGTCCGGCTGCGTCAACCTCTCCGGAGTGGTAAGGGCCAGGGTCACCAGGGAATTCGGAGAGTCTACGGCCTCTAAGATCCTGGACCTCGTAGAGAATGCCTCTTCCAATAAATCGACCAGTGAGACCTTCATCACGAGGTTTGCACGGGTCTACACGCCGATAGTGGTAGCTGCAGCCATCGTCCTGGCATTGGTGCCGCCGCTGATGTCCGGAGATTTCACGGGAACGATAGTGAAATGGCTCTACCGCGCCCTCACCTTCCTGATCGTTTCCTGCCCCTGTGCCCTTGTAGTGTCGATCCCCCTGGCCTTTTTCGGAGGAATCGGAGGAGCATCCAGGAAGGGTATCCTCGTGAAAGGATCCAACTACCTGGAGGCCCTTTCAAAACTCGACACGGTCGTCTTCGACAAGACCGGCACCCTCACCCAGGGAGTGTTCGAAGTTACCGCCGTCCATCCTGAAAAGCTGGACGGGAAGGAACTTCTCCACCTCGCCGCCCATGTGGAAAGATATTCGACCCACCCCGTGGCAGTCTCTCTCAGGAACGCTTACCCCGGAGAAGCGGACGGATGTAAGGTGGAAGCCGTCGAGGAAGTGGCCGGGCAGGGTGTCCGGGCAAGGGTAAACGGACATGATGTCTGTGTCGGGAACAGCAGGATGATGGAAGCTGTCGGCGCCTCATGGAAGGACTGCGAGAAGAGCGGCACGATCGTCCACATAAGCCTGGACGGTGAATATGCCGGACACATCGTGGTCTCCGACAGGATCAAGGAAGATGCTTCGGCCGCAGTCAAAGCACTGAAAGCGGGCGGAATAAGGAAGACCGTAATGCTCACGGGAGACAAGGAGGAAGTCGCAGCGGAAGTCGCCGCCGGCACCGGTGTCGATGAATATAAGGCCGGGCTCCTGCCTGACGGCAAGGTAAAGGAAGTGGAAAGGCTGGTCTCCGAAGTGGCACCGGGACGGAAACTGGCTTTCGTCGGAGACGGAATCAACGATGCCCCTGTCCTGGCGAGGGCAGACGTAGGAATAGCAATGGGAGCGCTCGGATCGGATGCCGCCATCGAAGCGGCCGACGTGGTACTGATGGACGACAAGCCTTCGAAACTTGCCGATGGAATCAGGATAGCAAAAAAGACCCTCAGGATCGCCAAGGAGAACACTGTTTTCTCGATTGCCCTGAAGGTCCTTGTCCTGCTGCTGGCTATCCCGGGACTTGCCACCATGTGGATGGCTGTGGTAGCCGATGTGGGAGTCCTTGTCCTGGCCGTTCTGAACTCAGCCAGGACACTGGAAGCCTGATTATTTCCTGTAGCCCACGGGATGGTTGATGAGGATTTCCATGCCTTCCTTGATATTCAATGAGGATAATTGTTTACAAGATATGATGCCCTGAACACTCGGGGCAGATTCCCTTGACCAGATAGTTCGCGCTCCGCGCGTCATAACCTTCCGGCAAGGGCACGGAAGGGATGCGGACGCCGTCGAGACAGAATGTGCGATGGCAATTCTCGCAATAGAAATGGACATGCGCATCCTCGTCATGAGTGTCATCATGGCTGAGGCATAGTTCGTACCTCGTCCCCTCAACATCCTCGATGCAATGGACGAGATGATGCTCCTTGAAAGTGGCAAGGCTTCTGAATATTCCGGACTTGTCGATCGAGCCTATACTGTCTTCCAGCTCCATCATGCTGAGAGGACGCCTGGCCAGGCCAAGCGCCTCAGCGACCAGCAGCCTGTTCGGAGTCGCTTTGATTCCATGCTCCGCCAGGAGTCTTTCAATTTCCTTTTTCGACATACAGGCAAATATAGCAATAATACCCGACTCGCTGAAGGCCCGGGAGCCGGGTGTCCATGCAGCCTGGCACGGCAAGCTTCCTGCCTGGGAACTTGTCCGTCAGGTGCTTCTCGTAGCCTTTCGAGGCGACATAGCCGCGGTTGGACACATCCGTACCCGGGTTGTCAAATTTCCACTCTCCTGAATCAGAAGGTCAGCACGATGTCGGCCGTACCAGTGAAGTCCGCGACGGTCACCGTCTCCGTGGCAGGGTCATACGTTCCGCAGCTGACCTTCACGGCCTTCCGTCCGTCCGGATGCGGCAGGCGGAGAGTCACTGTCGAAGGCCTCCGCTCATCTGGACAGGAGACATGCGCCCTGATCTCACCCTCGGCGACATGGGAAGTGACATCCAGGTCGATGCGCCCGAAATAGCTGAGCACGGAATCCAGGACGATCCGCTTGCCGTCCTCCATCCACCGGCGCGGAATCACTCTCAGAAGCCTGAGCGTATCGCCAGCCTCCATGTATAGCATCTGACGGGTCTCCATCAGGAAGTTGGCTTCCTCATGCGTCTTGTGGACGCTGACCTTGAAGTAATGCTCCCAGAAAGTGCCGGTCTGCCGGTCGATGTGGGGCGCGACCGTATGGTAGTAGGTGTCCAGGAATGGCTTGACCTGGCCGAGCCTGGCCTGTATGATGTTGTGCTTGCCGTAATATGGCTGGCTGAACGGCGTGTTCCCCTGGCAGGTTACATCGCGGTAGTACTTGAGGACGAGGGCGGCGTCCCTGCTATGGGGATCGACGACTTCGGTGAAAAGGAGATGGATCGGGCCGAGCAGGCCGTCGGCCGTCATGAACGTCCCGTGGGAGCGGTAGTTCTCCGCGGTCTGGAGCAGGAAACGCGCTGTCTTCGACTCAGCCCACGGCGAACAGGTCGGGCACCATGAGCCGTCCGAGATGGGGACGACGGGCGACGATGCCATGCATGCGTGGAACGAGTCGAGGATGTCCTGCCGCCATGAGGCCACCTCGGAGGCCAGGGATGTCGCTTCGTCTGCGCCGATGTCTTCCAGCGCCTCGCAGATGCGCTTCAGGCCGAGGTAGGAATATCCGTTCAGCATGAACTGGTGGAACGGGTCGACGGGATCGGCGACCTTGCCTTCTATCATCCCGTAACCGCGGCCGCGGAGTTCTTCGCGGAGGTTCCGCCTCCGCCAGTCCACCAGATATTCGCACGCCTTGAGGACCTGCGGTTTCACCCGCTCGAACCACTGCCGGTCGCGAGTGTAACGGTAATATTCACCGATTGACCACAGCACCGCGCCGGTCTCGATCGTGTAGCCGAAGAAGTTGACGATCTTCCCGTCTTCCTGTTGCGTGTCGAGGAAATACTGGAGGCAGCGGCGGGCCTGGTCCGTCAGGCCCATGGATTCATAGAACTGGATGATAGGCGCGCTTTCCGTCCCGATCGGAGGATAGACTCCCACATTGGGGGCCAGGGTCCCCTGGTCCCGGTCACCGAAGGTGATCAGGTCCAGATGGAGGAGTCCCGCCCGCAGCATATTGTCGATCCTTTCCTCCGGGACATGGATCTTCGCAGCTGCATCCAGCTTCTTCTGCCAGAATGCCTTGCACTGCGAGTAAAGGTCTTCGTAAGGCCTTTGGGCCAGGGCTTGCGCCCTGTCGGGGCTGACAGGCCGGTGCGGAAGGTAATAATCCACGTCCAGGGTCTGGCCAGGCTGCAGGAGAACCGCCGTCTCTTCGTTCGGCACGGGCTGGCCGCCGAGGCGGCTGATGCAGAAGACCCGGCCTTCCTTGAATGTGGAGAAACCGGTGGAGGGATCGTAGGTGTACTCGGCCTCGGGGAAGGAGGCATAGGGGATCTTCATCCAGGCATAGCGCGGGACGTCCCCGGTGTTGGTGATGGACGTGCGGATGACCAGGACTGTCTCTTCATCCGCCGGTGGAGTCGATGCAAGGACTTCCTCCAGCTGCTTGCGCTGCGCATCGGTCCAGACACGGCCGCCGGAATAGCTGTCCGAGATCATGAAGTGCGTTCCCTTGACGTTTTCCTCCACGAGGACGGACTTTTCAAGCGTGACGAAACTCTTCGACCGGTAGACGACATCGTCGTCCACGATTTCAGAGAGATAGATTGGCAGGGCGCCGTCCTCCAGGCCGCGGGTGATGTTGTCGTAGGCCCCGACACCGCGGCTGAAACTGTAGTTGTAGCTGATCTGATGCGGGGATATGCCTGGTTCGGCGAACGCGCTGCAAGCCATCGTCGGCACGACCCGCTTGTCGGTCTGGTAGTTCGACATTGCATCCGGAAGCTCTTCACTGATCTCGAACCGGCGGATGTCGCGGCTGATGCCCAGCCAGATCGGACAGCTCATGTTCCTGGTGACCTTTTCCGCCTCTTCGAACGATGCTTCATCAGCCTGCTCGATCCGGTCCATCTTGGAAACAAGGTGACGGGAGCGGATGAGCGCGACCACCTCGTCGTAGGTCATGGCAAGGCCGTCCGGCAGCACCACGACCTGGAACTCGGGGATCCAGATCGGGGACTCCGCATTGACGTCGCGCAGGAAGAAGGAGAAGGACTCCGTGCCATGGACGACCGAGATGACAGTGGCGCCGGGCCCCGGGCGCGTGACGGCGTCAAGGACATCGCAGCGGATACGCACGCCGGAAGGTTTCCCGGCCTTGAGGGTGCATCCCTTGACGCGGCCTTTGCCCTTCAGGATGGTCATGCCCGGTACTGAGCCGTTTTCAGCCTTGACCGTTACTTCTCCGGACAGGGCTTTCCACTCTATCTCGAAAGCAGCCAGCCTGGCCTGGGATACCATCACCAGGAGCAGGCAGGAAAGGAAAACAAGTCTTTTCATCACGATGATTCCAGTTTTGAAATGATGCAGGATAAAATGCAACCGCAGTGGCCGCAAACAAAGTTAACTATAATGCATAAAGATAACAACACCTGATATGCGGCCGCCCCTTCCGCACCGGCAGCCAGGGACATCCGGCACCGCGGGCAGGCTGATGCCGGCCAGGGCACCACAGGAAGGCGGACGCCACGCAGCGGGCCGCTGGATTGGGAATATTCAGAATTAATCGCTACCTTTGTGTGATAAAGACACAGACAATGGCAAGAAAAGGTCAGTACGTCTATGAATATCCGCACCCGGCGGTGACTGCCGACAGCGTCGTCTTCGGCTATGACGGCAAGGAACTCAAGGTGCTCCTTATACGGCGAGGAGCGGAAAAAGAGGCCAGCACCACCGCCTTCGTGGGCGAATGGGCGCTCCCGGGCGGTTTCCTGGACGTCGAGAAAGACAAGACCGTGGCCCACACGGCAGCCAGGGAACTCAAGGAAGAGACCGGGCTGAAGATCCCCATCCGCGAATTCAAGGAAGTCGGGACGTTCAGCGACATCAAGAGGGACCCCCGCGAAAGGGTCATCACCGTAGCCCACTACGCCCTCGTGAAGCTCTCCGAGGTCCAGGCGGACACCGACGCCGACAACGCCGAGTGGTTCAGCTGGGGCGACATCCCGCACCTTGCCTTCGACCATGACAAGATCCTGCGCGTGGCCTTCTCGCAACTGAAGAGGGACATCCACTTCGAGCCGGTGGGCTTCAACCTCCTTCCGGAAATATTCACACTCCCGCAGCTGCAGAACCTCTACGAGTCCATCCTCGAGGTCAAGTTCGACCGCCGCAACTTCGCCAACAAGATGAAGCACTTCGAGATCCTCCAGGAGACCGACGACGGGACTCCGCGGCACGGGACCCGCACCCCGATCAAGTACAGGTTCGACAAGGACAACTACGACCGCCTGAAGGCCAAAGGCTTCCAGCTCGAATTCTAGGGCGGCCCGCCGGAATCGCGCAGATAATTGCGGCCCCTCAGCCCGGTTCCGGCTGCAACCTGGAAACACATCGTCGCGGACCTCGTATCCCGTGCGGCCCCGCCTTGCACTGAAGAAATGCGGCTCGGCTTTACTTAAAATAATGTATTTTTGTCTCGGAATAAGAATAAAACCAGACACACTCCATGAAAAGAAGCATCCTTACTTTGCTTGCCATCCTTTCGACGATGGTGCTACTGCAGGCTTCCTGCGGGAAGGAAGAAAAGAATGAAGACGACGGCACCTCCGGTAAGCAGCAGGAGGCGGAGAGCGTCGTGAAGAAGCTCTCCGATGTCAACGGCCCGGTGCTGATCGCCTGCGGGGACAACCGCATCTACATATTCGACGCCAGGAAGGCGGCCTCCCAGGGGACGTACAAGAACTCCGTCCTCTGGCAGTGGAACGCTGCCACGGCTGCCTCGAAGGTCCACCTGGACGCATCCTCGATGATCCGGCTTGACGACTGCAAGGCAGTGGATGACGGGAAGAAGATCCTCGCCACCTCGTCGAGCAACTGGGTGGTCCTCCTGGACATAGAGAAGAAGGAAGTGCTCTGGTATTCAAACAACTCGAGGAACGCCCACTCCGCCGAACTGATGCCGGGAAACCGCCTCGTGGTAGCCTGCTCCACCGGGAATGAAGGCACCACATGCAACAGGGTGCAGGTCTTCGACATCTCGAAAGTTAACCAGGAGCTTTCCTACGTCGATTTCGAGTCCACCCACGGGATCGTGTACCTTCCATCGACGCAGCGCCTGTACGTCGGCGGGAAGTCCAAGCTGAACATCTACAAGCTGGTGGACTGGGACTCCGACAAGCCCAAACTGGAACTGGAAGAGTCGGTCAAGACCTCATCCTACGTGACCGGCATCCACGAAGTGTCGAAGGTGGATGAGAACACCCTTCTGGTGGCCGGGAACAAGGCAGCCCTCTTCGATGCCAGGACGAAAAAGTTCACCGCCCTCCCCTACTTCAGCGGGAGCACGTCCCTGAAATCCGTCAACTGCCTCGCTTCCTCAAAGGAATGCTGGTACACCGACGCCACCACCCCGGAAGGGGATTTCGACTGGTCCACCCATACCATACGCCACACCGACAGCGCACTCAACGGGACCGAACAGCCATTGATAAAGGTCGATGACATCAACATGTACAAGGTGAGGGTTTACCACTGGTAGGACGACTCCTATCCGACAATCCATCCTCCGACTCCCAGCCGACAATCCATTTGCCGGCTCTGGGTATCTTCCTGACTAGGACGGCACCTAGCCGATAATCCATTTGCCGGCTTTAGGTATCTTCCGGATTAGGACGCAGAAGAGAGCGACTCCTGCGAAGGACAGGCCCGCTGTGGCAAGCATCTGGACCGGAGTCGTCCAGATGCCGAGGACGCCGTCGGCGCCGAGCCCGAGCGAAGTGCGCAGCCATGCGGAAACGGAGGCCAGCAAAAGCATGTGGCACAGGTACATCCCGTAGCTTGCCTTCGAGACAGGAAGGAGGACGTGTTCGTAGAACCGGCCTCCGTCTTTTATCTTTCGGAATAGAAGGATCCAGCCTGTCGTCATCAGGGCTACACCCAGGGTGTCGTTGAGCCACGGGCCTTCCCAGAGCGCGGCGAGTCCCACAGGTCCCTCGATGGGGAATACCCCGCCGCAGTCGGCCCAGACCCTGCGCAGGAACCCGAGCGAGCATATTGCGAAACCTGCTGCAAAGAGCGGTACAGCGGCAAGCAGGGTCTTCTTCCACGACAGCTCGCCGACGAATTTACGGAAATACAGCCCCAGGAGCAGGTAGCCCATGAAGCCGCTCAGGTAATAGAAGAGGCCGTAGGTATTCCAGCTCGCCTCTCCCCAGAGCGGATATTTTGCGGCATTGGGGATTCCGGAAGGTCCGTAGATCACCGGTGCCGGTCCGCCTGCCCATTGGCGGACCAGCGGGATGATGGTGGTGAAGAGCCATATTCCCAGATAGACCTGCAGTTCCTTCTTTTCTACCTTCTCCGCCCACGGCGAAAGCAGCGGCATGACAAGGTACAGGCCGATGAGCATGTACACGAACCAGAGGTGTCCGGCTGCGTAGTTGAAGTTCAGGAGCAGGTCCTTGAAGTTCTGCACCGGTTCGCCCCAGACCAGGGCATAGACGATTGTCCAGAACAGGAACGGCCAGATGATGCGGACCGCCCTGCGGCGGAAGAACTCGCCGGTCGGATAGCGCAGCGGGAACTGGAGGTAGCTCGAAGCCACTATGAACAGTGCGACGGCAGCGCGGGGCAGGACGTTCAGGATCGAGACCCAGACCGCGTCGGCCTTGGTGAGAATGAGCGAGCCTTCACCGCCCAGGTAGAAGGGTTCGCAGCTGTGAGTCATCATGACCAGGAAGCAGGCAGTGACCCGCAGCCAGTCAATCCAGATTTCCCTTTGAGTTCCAGTTGTTTCCATCATTATTGCTTTGGTTTGCAAATCTCCTCCTGCGGCGTCCCCGGGGCGGCTGGGCCGCACTCGCGGCAGTCCCGGCCCGGCAAGGCCGCGGGCACGGGTGCCTCACGGGCAAGGCCGCGGACGCGCGGATGCCTCACGGGCAAGGCCGCGGACGCGGGTGCCTCACGGGCAAGGCCGCGGACGCGTCTCCTCCGCTGGAACAAATATAGTGAATATCGGCGAATATGAGCCGCCCGGGCCATATTGCAGACGCGGGATAATCCCCGGAAGGAAATATTCGCCGGAATTGGATACGGACATATGGAAAAAAGCAGTAAGTTTGCAGATGCCTGTACGGGATTGAAGCACGGAACCTATGGAAAGGGTAAAGGAAATAGCCAAGGTCACCTTGAAGGGCAGCATCGTCAACCTGCTGCTCGTCTGCGTCAAGGTAGCGGCCGGCGTCGCCGGCCACAGCGCCGCCATGGTCTCCGACGCGGTGCATTCGCTCTCAGACCTGCTCACCGACTTCGTGGTCCTGGCCTTCGTGAGGGTAAGCGGGCGCCCCAAGGACGCGAGCCACGACTACGGTCATGGTAAGTTCGAGACCATGGCGTCCCTGCTTATCGGCATATTCCTTGCCGCAGCCGCCATCGGCATCGTGGTCTCTGGCGCAGTCAAGCTCTCCTCATGGCTCCAGGGTGAGGACATCCCGGCACCCGGACGGATGGCGCTGTGGGCGGCCCTGCTGTCCATCGCAGCCAAAGAACTGCTGTTCCGCTACACCGATGCGCAAGGCAGGAAACTGGACTCCCCTGCCCTCAGGGCCAACGCCTGGCATCATCGCTCGGACGCACTCTCCTCCATCGGCGCCGCCATCGGAATCGCAGGGGCCCTGCTCCTCGGAGACCGCTGGACCGTACTCGACCCGCTGGCATCGATCGTGATTGGCGCCATGCTTGTCAAGGTCGCCTGGGACATGCTCGGCCCGAGCTTCGGCGAACTCACCGACAGTTCACTCCCTGCGGAGACGGAACAGGAGATAATCGGGATGATCCGGGATATTCCTGGAATATTCGAGCCGCACAATCTCCGCACCCGCCGTATCGGCAGGCTGATCGCGGCCGAGGTCCACATCCGCCTGGACGGGAACCAGAGCCTGTCCGAAGCCCACGAAAAGGCCTCCGAAGTCGAGCGGCGCTTCAAGGAACGCTTCGGCCGGGAGTCCCACATAATCGTCCACATGGAGCCTCTTAAGTAATCCAGGCCACCCGTTGCCTCGCGTCCCGCACATTTCCAGCCAGCCCTCCCCCTGCACTGCACTTGTGTGTCAGATTCATTTGTCTTCCGGCATGGAGCCCCCGACTTGCGTACGGAATGGGACCATCTACCATCGAACGGTTAGGGACCATTGACATGCGTACGATTTGGGACAATCGACCATCACAAGGTTAGGGACCATTGACATGCGCACGGTTTGGGACAATCGACCATCACAAGGTTAGGGACCATTGACATGCGAACGGTTTGGGACAATCGGCTTTCGCACGGATGGCCTTTTTCAAATAGCTAACACGCCTCTCGGTGATAAGTACTTCATTATTAATATATTACAAATCATCAGCGTGTGAAGGTAACCCGAAATCAGGTCCACTTAACACGCTCATTGAACCTAAAATGCTGATTAGCAGTCGTTTCTAAAAACCAGGCGTGTGAGCTATTTGAAAATGTAGGGTAAACCAAGGACGACTTCTCCATCGCCACCTACCTCAAGGCATTCGGGGATGCCGCCTATGAGCCATTTCAAGGATTGCCCCGAAAAGCATGGACATAAAACTAAAGTAATATGCCAGAGTTAAAGTGGCATCCACAAAAACACGCCCCCCAACGTGGATGACTCGGGCTTCAGGCGGGGGCTAAGCTGAGTTTCCTCCCACAAGAAAAAGAGGCCGACCCTTTTAGTCGACCTCTCTATAAGCATATTCACCGCCCTGTGCCAAGGCAACCAATCTTGGGAACATCGCCACAAGGGCCGAAGTGGCTCCCACGCATGACGAAGCCCACGCCAGTCAGCCGAGCTTGTCGATCATGTCATCCAGCATCTCGAAAAGGAACGGGACCGTCTCAGGGGTGACACTCTTGCAAAGGACGGCGCCACCGATCCTTTCAGGGACGTCAGACAGTTTCCTGCGCAGGCCGCGACCCTTCACGGTCAGGCTGACTATCATCTGCCGAGCATCCACCTTTCCGGGAGCGCGGACGATGATTCCCTCGGCTTCCATCCGCTTGAGTAGCGGAGTCACCGTGTTAGTTTCGAGCATCAGCCTCTTGGCGATATCGTTAACAGGCTGCCCGTCCCGCTCCCACAGTACCATGAGGACAAGGTACTGGGGATAGGTCAAACCGTGTTCGGAAAGCAAAGGACGGTAGGCCTTGGTCAGGAGGCGGGAAGCCGTGTACAGCCTGAAGCAGAGCTGGTTGTCAAGCTTGAACTTTTCTTCCATCAAAGCATTTTCTCAATGTCTTTCTCGAAAGAGGCAGGCTCGGCAGTCGGGGCGAAGCGCTTGATGGTGGTGCCGTCCCTGCTGATAAGGAACTTGGTGAAGTTCCAGAGGATATCCCCCTCCTTCGTAGCGCTGGTGCTCAGGGCCTTCAGCATCTTATGGGTGGCCTTTGCCTTTAAGCCTTTGTACTCCTCCGACGGAGCTACAGACTTGAGGTAGGTGAAGATGGGTTCCTCTGCCGGGCCGTTCACATCGACCTTCTTCATCAGGGTAAAGGTAACCCCGTGGTTGAGACGGCAGAACTCCTCGATCTCCTGGTCTGAGCCGGGCTCCTGGTGCGCGAACTGGTCGCAGGGGAAACCGAGGACTACCAGGCCGCGGTCCTTGTACTTCTGATAGAGGGCCTCGAGGCCGTCGTACTGAGGTGTGAATCCGCACTTGGAGGCAGTGTTGACAATAAGAAGGACCTTGCCTTCGAACTGGGTGAAATCCAGTTCCGCTCCCCTTCCGGTAAGAGCCTTGAAATCATAAATGTGTGTCATATTCTTTAATTGTTTGATGTTCGGCAAATTGCTTTCGTTGCTGCAAATATAAGCACAATAAAATTATATCGCAAGCGATATTTTTTTAAAATACCAACAAATGGTTACCCGCCAGGGAGATGACTGCCCTCATGGGAATGATGGCAAGAGAGTCCACCCCGTCGGGCGCCGTCACCTTGCTTTCGGAAACCTCGTTCCCGGCGGGGCGATGACCGCCTTCAAGGGATGGGAGGCCACCCCAGCGGGGCTAAGACTGCCCTCATGGGAATGATGGCATGAAAGTCAAGGCGGTGAAGGAAAAAATGCTTACATTTGCAAAAACCAGAAAGAATATGGCCTGTTTCATAGTACCCATGGTGCAAGCGATTGCGACCAGCATCTACCGCAAAGCCGCTTCCAAGTCGATAGCATCCCCCGAGGCATCCGCTCTCAACCGGCACATCCCCGCACTTGAGAAAATGCTCTGGGGCGGCACGATCATGCTTGTGGTGGACCACGTAATAAATGGCGAACTTACCTGGCGTTTCCCATTCTTCACGGCCCTGGGCCAGACCGGAGGAGTCGAGACGATGCTTCAAGAAATGCTTTCGGTAGGCGTACCCATGTCGCTGGTCCTTACGGGGATATGGGCTATCTATGCCCTCACCCGTAAGAAGGCGGCCACTGGAGCCGAAGCTTGACGGCGGCGGACTATCTGCCCCAGTCTTCCCAGTCGGCCTGGGACTCCACCTTCTCCTCTATACTTCTTTTCAGGTTGGTGAAAAGGTCGAGGCCGGTCAAGGCCTCCACTTCATTGACGGAAACTACAGCATCCCTTACCGGCTGCTTGCTTGAGTCGTTGGTGAAAAGGAAGGCTATCGAGTGCCATTCCTTCCCTTCAAGGCGGAGGACCGCCTTGAAGAATCCGTCCGGAACCGTGACCTTGCGCTCCCCTATCGTACCCGATGCATTGACCGTGACGTAGGGACCGCAGACCACCCAGACCGAGCCGTACTTCGAAGCCCAGCCGCGCACATATTTCTCCAGAGTGTGCCAGTCACGGCCGTTCAGGACAGGATCCTGCGGGCATATGTTGGTAAGGTAGAAACTCTCGTTCATCGCCACCTGGGACCACTTCATGTCCGCCGAAGGAGCCATGTGCCCTTTGTCCCATCCTGAATAGCTGTAGTCTTCCCGCATTGCCTGAGGGGCCTTGTAGTCCAGGTCCATGCTGAATCCCCTGGCCCTGGGGACCTCCCCTGAAAGTTCCTCGGCGGTAAGTTCATAGGCCACCCAGTCAGGGATGAGCCTGGTGGTGTTGTAGCAGACCACGAAACCATGATAGACCAGGATGACGTCGGTCTTCCGCACGGCCGGAAGTTCCATAAGACGAGTGTCCAAAGGAGGCTCTCCGATGCCACGATGCCCCTGGGCCTGGAGGGGAAGGGACACCGCCAGGGAAAGGAACGCCGACAGGAGAAGGGACACCGCCAGGGAAAGGAACGCCGACAGGAGAAGGGACACCGCGAGGGAAAGGAACGCCGACAGGAAAAGGAACTTTGTTTTCATGATGGAGGCAAAACTGAACCCTGTTCGCGTGAGGGTTTCCTGCAAATATACTCCAAAATTTGCAGAAAGGGAGAAAATGAGTAAATTGCAGGTTTAGTAAACACACGCCCTTAAAACCACCAACAGACATGAAAACAACCATCAACGTGCTTGCAGCATTTGCAATCATATTCCTTGCAGCCGGTTGCTGCGACAAGGCCGCCGATACCGGCACCGGGCAGGAGAACCCCGTCATCGACAACATCATGGCGCGCAGGTCGGTGCGCCGGTACACGGACCAGGCAGTCCCCAGGGACCTGCTCCAGAAGATAGCGGAATGCGGTGTGAATGCACCCAATGCCATGAACAGGCAGGAATGGGAGCTCCGCATCATCGACTCTAAGGAATATTTCGACGGGGTGACCGCGGTGATGAAAGAGGCCATGCCGATGATGGTGAAAGAAGATGAACCCGGGTTCCGCAACGCGTTCCGCAATGCCACGGCAGCCATAGCTGTGGCCTGCCCGGACGACCGGTCGGGGATGAACCTGATCAACGTCGGGCTGCTCTGCGAGAATATCTGCCTGGCGGCGGAATCTCTCGGCCTCGGTACGGTGGTGATGGGAGGTCCGGCCGCCGTCCTTGCGAACAATCCCGCTGCCGCCACCTATCTGGACAAGCTTGGTTTCAGCGACGGCTACAAACTCCGCATAGTCGTAGGGATCGGCTATCCGGACGAAGAGCCGGAAGCCAAGCCCAGGGACCTTGGGAAGATCAAGTTCGTCGACTGACCTGGAGGCTCTGAAACGCTGAATCATTTGAATCATAAATAACAAACACGATGAAAAAAGGGACAACGATGAAAATCATGGCCATGGCGACCTCGCTCATGGCGTTCTTATCCTGCGGAGGGCAGGCCTACACCAACCTCGACACCGACGCCTTCGAAAAGAAGGCAGCTGAAGAAGGGACCGCCCTGGTGGACGTCAGGACCGCCGGGGAATATGCAGAAGGTCACCTCAAGGGTGCCGCCAACATCGACTGCCAGGAAGACGGCTTCCTCGGGAAGATAGAGGCCGCATATCCAAAGGAGACTCCCCTTGCAATCTACTGCCGGAGCGGCAAACGGAGCGCTGCGGCCGCAAAGAAGCTCGCCAAGGCTGGCTACACGGTGTTCAACATGCTCGGAGGCATCAACGCGTGGACGGAAGCAGGGAAAGGCATCGCCAAGGACGGCGACGGCATCCTTGTAGCATATTTCTCAGCCACCGGGACCACGGCTGCCGTAGCCGCTGACCTGGCAGAAGCGACCGGAGCCACACTCTACGAGATCAAGCCGGCCGTCAAGTACACCGACGCCGACCTGGACTGGAGGAACGAGAACTCACGCAGCAGCGTCGAGATGAAGGACAAGGAATCACGGCCTGAGATAGTCAAGGACCTCGAGGACGCCGGCAGCTACGATACCATATTCATTGGATTCCCTGTCTGGTGGTACACCGCGCCGACGGTCATCAACACTTTCGTGGAGGCCTACGGCTTCGAGGGTAAGACCGTCATCTTCTTCGCAACCTCCGGCGGCAGCGACCTCAAGAAGGCCAATGCCGACTTCAAAGCCGCATATCCCAAGATCGACTGGAAAGACGGCAAGACCCTCAACGGAGAATCCAAGGAAGAGATCAAGGCCTGGGCTGAGTCCCTCCTGCGATAAACGCAAGAAGGATTCCTGACATATGGGGATGACTGGCAAGTCCGTCGACTTGGAGGTCATCCTCTTTTTCGTGGTCGATGGGCCGGTCGATGGGCCGGTCGATGGGCTGTAATCGGTGTTGCCCTTCGGACCTTCCGCTCCGCTTCATCCCTCCCACACCTGCGGTGTGGGCCCCGCCCGCTTACGGCCGCGGGTGGCCAGGGTCCTCAGGACAACACCGCTTACGACCCATGCATAAATCCACAGTAGCCATCCCATGCCTGCCAGCACGGTCCACCCACAAACAGTTCGCTCCGCTCCCCCTCACTTCGCTTGAGGGTACAACTAATCTATCTTCCTGCATAGGATTATCTACCATCATACGGCATGGGGCCATATACCATCGTGCAGTATGGGAACATCGGCTATCGCACGGATAGTCTTTTTCAAATAGCTAACACGCTCTAAAAAGATAAGCTCCTCATTATTAATATATTACAAATCGGCGGCGTGTGAAGGTACCCCCAAAAAACGTCCACTTAACACGCCATCAAAACTTAACGCATTGATTTACAACCCATAGCAAAAGCCGAGCGTGTTAGTTATTTGAAAATGTGGGGTAAACCAAGGACGGCTTCTCCATCGCCACTTACCTCAAGGCATTCGGGGATGCCGCCTATGAGCCATTTCAAGGATGGCTCCGAAAAGCATGGAAATAAAACGAAAGGAATATGCCAGAGTGAAAGAGGCCATCCTCGGAAACAGGCCTTCTGCGTGGATGGCTTGGGCTCCAGGCAGGTGGCATCCACAAAAACCGGCCCTCAGCGTGGATGGCTTGGGCTCCAAATGGGAGGATTGGGCAAAAGCAATGGTGAAGGTGCAGGCAAAAGCAATGGTGAAGGTGCAGGCAAAAGCTCTGGCGAGTGTGTTGCGGGCCAGCAGGCTGGCCGGTTATTCCTGGTCCTCCACGCAGCAGTAGCCGGAATCAGGGCGGGTCACCAGCAATGAGGCATATTGCCCGATCTTGCGGCGTATCCTGCCGATGGCGGCATCTACCGAACGGACGGTAGCAGACTCGTCGTCAAACTTCACTGACTGCAGGAGTTCCTCTCCGGAGAAGACCTTTCCGGGATTTTCCAGCAGGAGCTTCAGCAGGTCGAACTCGACCCTGGTGAACTGGACGGGCGAATTGTCCACGGAAACGGTCCTCGCATCGGAATCCAGCTGGATCCCCCTCACGCGGACACCGTTCCTGGGAGCTCCGAGACGAGCCTCGACAACATTGATTATGTAGTCTCCGGTCTTTTCGCACTCATTGATGAGGTCCATGAACACGGTCCCGTTGTCATAGCCGTAGACATGGTTGTCCACGTTCTCGACGTTGCGCCTGCGCCACATGTTGCGGCACTCGTTGATCCGGGACTCAATCCCTTCGGAGACGGAAAGACGGGCTTCTTCCTTCCTTACCGAAAGGACCACGTTCATCTGATGGAGAGCCTCCGCCACCAAGGAGTACATTTCCTTTCCGCCCTCGACCTGTTCGGGGGTATATTCAATCTTGTACTCCCGCCCGCGCCTTAGGATACGGGCCAGGTTAAAGAAACTGTCTCCGATACTCTCCAGCTCGCCGATCTGGCGCAGCATCGAGCGTATCTTCAGCTTGGTCTCGTCCGAAAGATGCGAATCCGCGACCTCGCCGAGGTAACGGCCGATCTCGTTCTCCATCTTGTCGCTCATCTCCTCGAAGTGCTGGATCCTGTCGAACAGTTTCTGGAACGACTCGTCATCCTTGGCATAGAAGAGTTCCTTCAATAGGGAATACATCTTCTCCATACGCTCTCCGAACACGACTATTTCCTTCTGCGCCTGGAGAACGGAGATTTCCGGGGTCTTCATGATACCGGCGCGGATGTACTGGAGCCTGAATTCATCCTCCGTGTCACTCTTCTTAGGCTGGATGAGGCCGCAGACTATCTTCTCGATCTGGGGAATGAACCATATGAGGATGGCCGTGTTGATCACATTGAAAGACGTGTGGAAGGCAGCCAGCGCAAAGGAGAGCCGTGTGGGGTCCTGGGATTCTGCCGAAGGGTCAAGCCCGACGAAAGAACAGACCATCCTGACGAAGGGGAAAAAGAGTATGAGGACCCAGATGACACCGAACACATTGAATACCAGGTGGGCAAGTGCAGCCCGGCGGGCCTGGGTGCTGGCTCCGAGCGCTGCGAAATTGGCGGTAAGGGTGGTACCGATGTTCTCACCCATGACCAGTGCGATGCCCTGATAGATGGTTATGGCTCCCGTGGAGCAGAGCACCATCGTGATGGCCATCAGTGCGGCGGAACTCTGGACCATCGCAGTCAGGACGGAACCTATGAGGAGGAAGAGCAGGATGGTGCCGTAGTTTGTCTTGAAGCTCGCGAAGAAATCGACCACCTTCTGGTTGCCGGCCAGGTCCATCTCGCCGCCGGCTTCCTTGAGCATCGCCAGGGCGAAAAGGAGGAAGGCAAGTCCGAAAAGGAAATCGCCTACATAGCGGTGCTTGCCGAGCTGGATCAGGATGATTCCGACAAGGAACGCCGGCCAGACCATGGTCGCTATGTTGAAGGAGAACCCCGCAGACATGATCCATGCACTGATGGTCGTACCTATGTTGGCGCCCATGATTATGGAGATTGCCTGTGCAAGGGTGAGCAGGGCGGCATTCACGAATGACACGGTCATGACCGTCGTAGCAGCCGACGACTGCACCGCCACCGTCACGAGGGCTCCGGTAGCCACTCCGGAAAAGCGGTTGGTTGTCATGGCACCCAGGAGGTGGCGCAACTGCGGACCCGCCATCTTCTGGAGGGCTTCGCTCATCACCTTCATGCCGTAAATGAGCAAGGCGATGGATCCAAGTAGTTTAAGGGCAATAAGCATAGATATGTAACCAATTTTCCAGTCCGGAAAAACACTCATGCAAAAATAGCCTAAATCAGCGTTTCAGGCAAGAGCTTGCCCCTCAAAATGCTTTCCTTTCACTAAAAAACACTATATTTGAGGGAATGGAGGCCGTTCGACCGGTGACCGGCAGCAGCTCGGCAAAGACTCCACAGCGGCCAGGGAGGTCCCAAAACCCCATGACGGACGGACATAGACACTCTCATCACTACGAAGGAACAAAACACATATCGGATAATGAACAAAAGAATAGCCGCCGCTATCAGCGGCATCCTGCTCACAACGGCCTGCCTTATGGCCCAGGAATCCCTCGAATCAATGATCGAGCGCGGCATCACAAGGGCCGCCGGACAGTCCGAAATCCTGGCTGAAAGCATGCTGGGGAACCCGACGGCGCTGCCCAGGACCTGGGAAGACGGGGAACTGAAACTGACCACATATTCAGGATGGGTGTCCGGCTTCTTCCCAGGCGTGCTTTGGATGCTCTACGAACAGACGGGGCAGGAGAAGTTCCTTGAATATGCAAAAGAGTACACCCGCAGGGTCGAACCGGCGAAGAAGCTTACCAACACCCACGACCTCGGCTTCATGCTCATGTCCAGCTTCGGCCAGGGCTACAGGATCACCGGTGATCCCCACTACCTGGAAGTCATCCATGAAGGCACGGACAGCCTAATGACCAGATGGAACCACAAGATCGGCGTGATGAAGTCATGGAACGAGAACAGCCGCTGGAAGTATCCCGTCATCATCGACAACATGATGAACCTGGAAATGCTCTGCTTCTGCGCACAGACTTTCTCGGAGCGAGGCTACGAACTGGCGGCCATCACACATGCCTACACCACCATACAGAACCATTTCCGTGCGGACAACTCCACCTGGCACGTGGTCTCCTACGACCCTGCGACAGGACAGCCGCATGCCAAGAACACGGCACAGGGATATTCGGACGACAGCGCATGGGCGCGCGGCCAGGCCTGGGGGCTCTACGGCTACACCATGATGTACCGCGAGACCCTTGACAGGAACTTCCTCGAACAGGCCCGAAAGATAGGACGTTTCATCATGAACCATCCCAACCTCCCGGAGGACAAGGTCCCTTGCTGGGATTTCAATGCCCCGGGCGCTCCCGGGACCGCCCTCAGGGATGCATCAGCCGCGGCGATCATGGCGTCAGCCTTCATCGAACTGAGCCAGCTGGATCCCGGAGACGAATCCGCAGCCTGGCTGGACCTCGCAGTCCGGCAGCTCCGCACCCTGAGTTCACCGGAGTACCTGGCCGCTCCCGGAGAACAGGGAGGCTTCATAATCAAGCATGGAGTCGGCCATTTCCCCGCCAAGGCTGAAGTCGACGTTCCGCTCACCTACGGCGACTACTACTACCTTGAAGCGCTCATAAGGCTGAAGAATCTTCTGGAACGCAGTGACGGCGCGACCGACAGGAAGGCCTGGGTGGATGCGCTGGTGAAGACGGCCTCCCCCGTCATCGAGAACCTGGCCGCGGGGACGCTGAAGAAGAACATGCCCTACGAAACCCTCAACTCAAATCCCTACCACAGAAGCGTCTCCTACCTTGAAGCTGTTGGCCGCACAGTCTGCGGGATAGCCCCCTGGCTGGAACTGGGAGCTGACGACACCGAGGAGGGACGCCTAAGGGCACGCTTCATCGACCTTACGGTGAAAGGGCTGAAGAACGCCGTGGACCCCTCCTCCCCCGACTATCTGGTTTTCGGCGGCGAACATGGAGGCCAGCCGCTGGTGGACGCAGCCTTCCTCGCGGAAGGGCTCCTCAGGGCTCCTTCCATCTGGAAAAAGCTTGACAGGAAGACCAGGGACAGGTTCATCAAGGAGTGGAAACGCTCCCGCGAGATCAAGGCACCCGAAAGCAACTGGCTCCTGTTCGCCTCGACCGTCGAAGCCGCCATCCTGGAGTTCGCCGGGGAATATGATCCCGAAAGGCTCCTTTACGGCGTGAAGCGCTTCCGCGACAACTGGTACAAGGGAGACGGCTGGTACGGCGACGGGAACGACATGCACCTGGACTACTACAACAGCCTGGTCATCCACCCGATGCTGACCGAAGTCCTCTGCATAATGAGGAAGCACGGAATCGACGACGGAGGCTTCCTGGAGGTCCAGGCGAAGAGACACTCACGGTTCGCAGCAGAACTGGAAAGGATGGTCTCCCCGGAAGGGACCTACCCGGTCATCGGACGGTCGATCACCTACAGGTTCGGATCCTTCCACGCCCTGGCCGATGCCGCCCTGCTTCACATACTTCCCGAAGACCTGAGTCCCGCACAGGTGCGCTGCGCCCTAACTGCAGTGATCGAAAGGCAGCTGGCGGCCCCCGGGACCTTCGACACTAACGGTTGGCTGCGCGTCGGCTACGCCGGCCGTCAGTCCAGGATGGGAGAGACCTACATCAACACCGGCAGCCTCTACCTCTGCTGCGCAGCTTTCCTCCCGCTCGGGCTTCCCGCCGACGACCCGTTCTGGAGTGCCCCGGCACGTGACTGGACGTCTCGCAAGGCGTGGAACGGAGTGGACGTCGGTGCCGACCACTGCATCTGACCCTTGCCGTGGACGTCGACGAGAACCACTGCATCTGACCCTTGCCCCGGAAAGGCACGGTCCGGTGCCCGCCGTCAGTCCATGCAGGAACGTAAAACACGGCAGTCAGGCCGCGCGGCTGTCGCCGGAAGGCAAAGGCCAACAAGGAATGAACTAACATAAAACAATGAATATCATGAAAAGAACAGTTATCGCGCTCCTGCTTCTGGTGCTGGGCGCTTCACAGGCATTCGCCGGCAAGCTTGTCGCAGACAGCCTCAGCAGCAAGATCCTCGGCGCCACAGTGAAAATCAACGTCTATCTCCCGGACGGATTCGACAAGTCCGACGCCAAATATCCCGTAGTCTACCTGCTGCACGGGCTCTACGGTACATGGCAGGACTGGGAGAACCTCGGCAGGATGAAACTCGTCGCAGACGAACTGATCTCTTCGGGAGAAGCGAAGAAAATGGTCATCGTGATGCCCAACGCAGGCCATCCGGACGTCCATCACGAATGGAACGGCTACTTCAACATGCCGGGCTGGAGCTATGAAGATTTCTTCTTCAACGAACTCATCCCGACAGTGGAGTCCAAGTACCGCTGCATCGGCGACAAGGCTCACAGGGCCGTGATGGGCCTTTCAATGGGCGGAGGCGGCAGCACCGTCTACTGCCAGCGCCATCCGGACATGTTCTCGAGCTGCTACGCGATGAGCGCATGGCTGGACAACGACATGAGAGGTGTCAAACTCGAAGAGGAACCTGACGACAAACTTCACATCGTGAGCAAGTCGGTCGCCGACCATTCCGCACTGAAGTTCATCGACAATGCAGACGAAGAGACGCTCGCCAGGCTGAGGACTGTCAAATGGTTCATCGACTGCGGCGACGACGACTTCCTGCTCGAACTGTCCGTAGGCCTCCACGTCAAGATGCGCAACGCAAGGGTGAAGAGCGAACTCAGGGTGCACAACGGAGTCCACAACTGGGAATACTGGCACCTCGCCCTTCGCGACGCCCTCCCCTTCGCTTCCCGCAATTTTGGGGAGAATTAGCCTGTTAACAAAAATGTTAGCATAAGGAACTTTTTTGTTCCCCTTGCTAATTTACAACAAATTGACAAGCAAACCAACGAGATGAGTCTAAGAGTGAAACTTTTGGCGGCCGCCCTGGCCGTTGCCGCCGCATCCTATGCCCAGGACCCCTACGAAGGCCTGCGCGAAAGCTGGCTCAAGAAGGCGGAAGACGCTAAGCCTGCGCTCAACTACACCGAAGCCCTCCCCGTGGCTACCGTCAGGGCCGTACAGGACGCAGGCTCCTTCCAAGGGTGGAGATTCGAAGAGGAAGGAACCCCCGAAGCCCTTTACGGGAAGAACTTCAAGGACGTCGGCTCAGTAACCCTGGATTTCGGGAAGCATCTCGTGGGGTATTTCCAGTTCCACACGAAGACTCTCTCTAACTGCATGGACGCCCCGGTCCGGTTCAAGCTGACCTTCGCGGAGATGCCGGCTGAACTCAACACACCCTTCGATCCGTGGAGTAAAGACAGGCTCGGAAGAGCTTGGATGCAGGATGAGACCATCACCCTCACCAGGCTCGACGAATGGGTAAGGATTCCCCGCAGGATTGCGTTCCGCTATGTGAAGATCGAGATGCTGGGATGGCCCGGGGCCGGATATTCATTCGCGATAGACGGGGTGCGCTTCACTGCACAGAGCACGGCCGGCGAAGTCAAGACCAGTCTGCGGCAGGACTGCCCCGATCTGATCCGCAGGATCAATGACGTCGGGGTGGAGACCCTCCGCGAATGCATGCAGACCGTCTATGAGGACGGTCCCAAGCGCGACCAGCGCCTGTGGATCGGAGACATGTACCTTGAAGCCCTGGCCAACAAGCATTCCTTCAAGAACTTCGCCCTCACCAAACGCTGCCTCTACCTCTTCGCCGCACTTGCCCGGGAGGACGGAGTCCTGTTCGCCGACATCATCGAGGACCCTGTCCCCCACCCGCAATACGGCACCTACATAACTCCTTACGCCCTCCTTTGGAACGTCGCCCTGCTGGACTATCTCGACGACACAGGCGACCGCGAGACGGCCGAGGACCTGTTCCCGGTCGCCAAAGTCCAGATAGCAGAGGGATTGTCCTTCGTCGGCGAAGACGGGCTGTTCGACGTCGCGAAGAAACCCTCATGGCTTTTCATAGACCACCGCGCCGGACTGGACGTCTCGGCATCGATGCAGGGAGTCATGGTCTTCGCCCTGCAGAAAACCTACGAGCTCGCAAGGAAGCTGGGCCGGGAAAACGAAGTCCATGAATATCCAGCCCTCATCAAGAAGATGACAAAGGCGGCCAGGAAATACTTGTATGACAAGAAGTCCGGACTCGTCCTCAGCGGGCCCGGGAAACAGGTCAGCATCATGAGCCAGTCGTGGCTTTCAATCGCATCTGTCCTGAGCCCTGCCGAAGGGGCGAAGGCTATCAGGACAGCCCTGGATCATGAAGGGTGCGTCATGCCGGGAACGCCTTACGCCATGCACTACCTGCTGTACGCCATGCTTCGCTGCGGCATGGAGACCGAGGCGCGCCGGACAATGGAGGACTACTGGGGCGGGATGGTCAAGAAGGGAGCGGACACGTTCTGGGAGGCCTACGACCCCGAAGACGACATGTACTCCCCCTACGGGTTCACTCCACTCAACAGCGCGTGCCACGCATGGAGCTGCACCCCCGTCTGGTTCATCCACGAATATCCGGGAATATTCCAGAAATAAACCAGCGACACCCGCGGCGTGGGAATGAAGGAAACGCGAAGAAATAACGAATATGCTCATGGGCGCAAGCAGTGTTGTCCTGAGGACCCTGGCCACCCGAAGCCGTAAGCGGGCGGGACCCACAAGCGAAGCGCAGTGGGAGGGATGGAGCGGAGCGGAAGGTCCGAAGGACAATACGCTTGCGACAATATAGCTTACGACAACACCATCGACAATAAAGTAAGGGGGTGACCGCTATAACAGTCCCCCCCATTCTTCACAAAATAGCTAAATACAATATCCTCTATCCCAACTCATCAAGCTCATCCATCCAAAGCTTTACTTGAGCATCGGAAACCATCCGGAAGTCCCCGCGCGGCGAGAAGCTTACAGGACTGATCTTAGGGCCGTCCGGCATGCACGAACGCTTGAACTGCTGGGTGAAGAACCTCCAGAAAAACTTCTTCAGCCATTTCAGGATCTCCGCATCCGAATACGCCGGCTGACCGGCCTTCCCGACACTGGCAACGGCAGCAGCACTAGCAGTGGCACCGGCATCGGCACCAGCACAGGCATCAGCACCAACACCAGCACCGGCAGCGGCACCGGCATCGGCACCGGTCCCGACACCGAAGGCATGACGCGCGAGGAAGAAGATCTTCCTGGGTGAATAGCCGTTCATCATGAAGTTGTAGATGAAGAAGTCATGAAGCTCATAAGGCCCGATAAGGTCCTCTGTCCTTTGCTTAATCTCCCCGTTCAAGTCAGCGGGCATAAGCTCCGGAGAAATAGGAGTTTCCGTGACATCTAAAAGAATTTCGGCAACGCTTCTCCCACCATCCTTGGCAGGCCCCGTGAACACATTGGCGGCCGCCCATCTCACAAGATGCCTGATAAGGGTTTTGGGTACGGAGGCGTTCACCCCGTACATCGACATGTGGTCACCGTTGTAAGTACACCAGCCGAGGGCAAGCTCCGAAAGGTCGCCGGTCCCGACGACAAGCCCGTTCTCCTGGTTGGAGATATCCATGAGAATCTGTGTCCTCTCCCTGGCCTGGGCGTTCTCATAGGTGGAATCCATCACGGCCGGGTCGTGGCCAATGTCCTTGAAATGCTGCTCCACGGCCGGGACGACCGATATTTCGCGGGATGAAATCCCGAGCGCATCCATGAGGTCCACGGCATTCGACCTGGTACGCTTCGTGGTGCCGAGACCTGGCATCGTGATGCCGATGATGTCCTTCCTGGACATGCCGAGGCGGTCGAAAGCCATGGCCGTGACCAGGAGGGCAAGGGTGCTGTCCAGTCCCCCGGAAATCCCGAGGACAGCCTTCCTGCAGCCGATGTGGGAGATCCTCGCAGCCAGGCCGGTGGACTGGATGGAGAATATCTCGCGGTACTCCGCATCGCGCTCCTCCTTGCTCCCCTTCGGGATGAAGGGATGAGGGTCTACGGGGCGGAGCAGCCCGTCGGCGAAAGCGGTAGGAGCCGAAGGGCCGAGGTCGAGGGTTGAGTACATTCCTGAATATTCACAGGCGCTGGTGCCGTCGGGAGCCATGCCGCGGAAGGAGTTCTTCTTCTGCCTGAGGATGTTGAGCCTCTCAATGTCGAGGTCGGCGGTTATCATCGAATCTTCCATCAGGAAACGTTCGCCCTCACAGAGGATGTCCCCTGCCTCGCAGATCATGGAAGACCCGCCGTAGACCGTGTCCATCGTGGATTCGCCGTAGCCTGCCGAACAGTAGACATAGCCCGCCACAATCCTGCCGGACTGGTTGGCCACCAGGCTCCTGCGGGCCTTGTTCTTATGCATCACTTCGTTGGAAGCCGAGATGTTGACGATCACCTGGGCACCGGAAGGGGCAAGGAACGAGGACGGAGGGATGGGAGTCCAGAAATCCTCGCATATCTCTATCCCGAAAGTCGCCTTCCCGACCGTGAAGAGCAGGTTCGGGGATATGTTGCACTGCTGGGAGCAGAACCTCACGACCGAATCGAAACCGTCGCGGTAGTAATTCTTGCCGTCATCGACGAACCTTCCGCAGGAAGAGTTGGCAGTGGAAAGGAAATCCGAGCCGGAAGCGAACCAGCGGCTCTCGTCGAACTCTGCGTAGGTAGGGAGGTATATTTTCGGGACTATGCCTTTGATGCCGCCGTTGCGGATGACCACGGCGCAGTTGTAGAGCCGCCCCCTGAAACGGACAGGAGCACCGACCACGACGGTACAGTGCCTGCCCCGGGTGTGGTCGGCTATCACCCCGACGGCCTCCTCGGACTTGGTAAGCAGGAGGTCCTGGCCGAAAAGGTCGAGGCAGGTGTAGCCGGTGACCGAAAGCTCCGGAAACACGGCAAGGGAGACCCCGGAGGCCTCGGCCTTGTCTATCATGCGGCATATTCCTTCACAGTTGTGCTTCACGTCGGCGACCTTGACCCGCGGGACGCAGGCGGCCACCCTGAACAGTCCAAAAGTCTCCATGGCAGGCTAAGCATTTGCAGGATCGTCGTTTCCACCGTCAAGACGCCGCTGCTCCTCCTCCCGTCTGAGGCGGTTGTTCCAGGTGACGGCAAATCCCCTGTACATGAAGTACAGGCCGATGAGCAGGATACATATGTTCGCCCAGGTCTTGCCCTGGCCGCTCACCATTGCAGCGATGCCGAAGGCCAGGATGAAAACCGCGAGGACGAAATAGATGATGTTGATGAATTTCATCTCGGACTATGGTTTACAGTGATTCTATGAGTTTCTTGAATATGCTGCAGAGTTTGCCGGCAGCGGCATCGGCAGCCTTCACGACGGCGTCGCCGTCGTTGAAATAGTCGGGAGAATAGTCGTCATGGGCCTCATTGGTCACAACGGACATTCCGAACACGGGAATGCCGCTGTGGCGGGCGGTGATGACCTCCGGGATGGTCGACATCCCGGTCACGTCGCCCCCGATTATGCGTATGTACTTGTACTCGGAAGGAGTCTCGTAGGTAGGGCCGGTACCGCCGTAGTAAACTCCCTTGTGGACAGGTATCCCCAGTTCGCCGGCTATCTTCTCGGCACGGGCGATCAGGTCCGGGTCATAGGGCCTGGTCATGTCGGGGAAACGGGGGCCGTACTTGTCCATGTTCGGTCCGATCAAGGGGTTGGGCATCTGGTTGATGTGGTCCTTGATGATCATCAGGTCCCCGATCTTGTAGTCGTAGTTGACCCCTCCGGCAGCATTGGAGACGAACAGGTACTTGATCCCCGCCTCTATCATCACCCTCGTAGGAAGGGTGACAAGGTCCATCGGGTAACCCTCATAGTAATGTATGCGGCCCTGCATCGCGATGACGGTCTTTCCGCCAAGGGTGCCGACTATGAAGTTGCCCTTGTGGCCGAGGGCGGTCGAGACAGGGAACCCCGGGATGTCCCTGTAGGGAATCGTCTTCTTGACCTCGATGTCGTCAACCAGCCTTCCGAGTCCGCTTCCGAGGATGATTCCGACTTCGGGACGCAGGCCCGAGAGCTGCTCCTCGACGAAGGACGCTGCGTTTTCTATTCTTTCAATTCTTGGATCCATATTCATTGTCTTTAGCGTTTATCTTTCCATGCCCGCCTCTGCCGGAGGCAGTCCCCTTCCGGCCGGGCTTTCTGCAGTCTCCGGGAGGGCGCTCACTTTATCCTGTCGAGCACTTTCCGTGCCTGTCGGAGGATCTCCTCCTCGCCTTCAACCTTGCGGTCGCGCATGACGAACTTCCCGCCGGCAATCACGGAAGAGATGCAGTCGCTGTGGGCTGAATATATGAAATTGGCGAGGAACGGTCCGGGCGACAGGAAGAAGGTGCTGTCTGTGTCGATTATCTGGATGTCGGCCGCCTTCCCCACTTCGATTGCCCCGGAGTCGATGCCCAGAGCGCGTGCCCCGTTCACAGTGGCCATGTCCAGGAGGTCGTGGAGGGGCAGCGCCGAAGGGTCTTTCCTCCACGCCTTCTGCAGGAGGGCGGTCGTCTTCATGGCTTCCAGCATGTCGAGGTTGTTGGAGGAGGCACAACCGTCGGTGCCAAGGCAGACGTTGGCTCCCGCCTCGGACAGTTCCTTCCATCGGAACATGTAGCCGGAAGCGAGCTTGAGGTTCGAGTTGATGTTGTGGACGCAGTTGACATGGTTGCGCCCAAGTATCTCTATGTCATTATCCGAAAGCCACAGGGTGTGGCCGGCGACTACGTCCGGGCCAAGCAGGCCCAACGAGTCCAGATATTCCACGGGAGAAAGGCCTCCATGGGCCTTGCGGCAGTCTTCTACCTCCTTCAAGGTCTCGCAGAGATGGATGTGGACCCTCAGCCCGTGTTTCCTCGCATAGTCGAATCCCCAGAGGATCTGCTCTTCCAGGACAGTAAAGACAGTGTGGACCGAGAGCATCGGACGTACCCCGGGGACTCCGGCCATCTTCTCGAAGAACGCCATGCAGGCATCCCTCTGCACCTTGGCCTGCACTGGATCCATCCCGTCGAGCAGGACGTATGACACAGCTCCTGACAGGCCCATGCCATGGACCGCCCTCCACGCATCTTCAGGATACCAGTACATGTCGTTCATGGCAGTGGTGCCGGTCTTGACCATTTCGAGGGCGGCCACCCTTGTGCCATTGAATACGAACCCGCCGTCGAGCCTGGACTCGATCTTCCAGATGTGGTCAAGCCAGTCGCCGAGCATCATGTCTTCTCCGACGCCCCGCATCAGGGACATCGCGGCATGGGTGTGCATGTTCACGAACCCGGGAAGGGCTACCTTTCCGGTACAGTCGACAACCTCGCATCCTTCCCCGGCCACGTGCCCTGAAGAGGGAGGCAGGATGCCGGTTATCCGGCCGTCGCCGATCGTGATGTCAGCCTGGCGGAGGCCGCCGGAAGGTTCTGGTAGGGAAATATTCTTCAGTAAGATAGAGTCCATCAGATGCATAATTTTTCAAATATAGGAAAAATCCCGGAAAATCCATCATGCAAAAAAATGACTATATTAGCAAAGTCAAACCTTTCCAAGATGAGCGATTCAGTAAGGACAGTGCTGCTTACCGGCGGAAGCAGCGGTATCGGAGCGGCGACGGCCGCCATCCTATGCGACTCCGGCATGACGGTTTATGCAGCATCCCGGAGCGGCAAGGCCCCGGAAGGATACGAAGGCAGGGAAAACCTTGTCCCGGTGGTGATGGATGTCAACGACGAGGCTGCCATCAAGGCTGTCATTGAACGGATCGTAGCCGAACGGGGAAGCCTCGACGCGGTGGTCTGCAATGCCGGCAACGGAATCGCCGGCCCTGTGGAGGAGACCTCCATCGAAGAGGTGGAAGCCCAGTTCTCCACCACTTTCTACGGAGTGGTCAAGACCATCCAGGCCTGCCTCCCGGGATTCAGGGAGCAGGGCCACGGAAGGATCGTGACGATATCCTCCGTCGCAGCCGTCGCTCCCCTTCCCTTCCAGGGATTCTATTCATGCGCGAAGGCCGGCATCCTCCAGCTCACCAAGGCCGTGGCGATGGAAGCCGGACCGTTCGGGGTACAGACCTGCTGCATATTGCCGGGAGACGTCAAAACGGGATTCACCAAAGCCCGCAAGGTGGCCCTGAAGGCGCAGGACCCTTCTTCCCCGTACCACGGAATGACCGTCCGTGGAATCAAGCACATGGAAAAAGACGAGCAGAAGGAAGGGATGCCGCCCAAGGTCATCGCCGATGCGGTCCTGCGGCAGTTGAAAAAGAAAAGGATGAAGCCTGAAGTGACTCCATCCTTCCTGTACAGCGTTCTCGTCTGGGCGATAAGGAGATTCCCCCAGAGCATCGTTCTCAAGGTCATCTGGAAGATGTACTCCTAAAGGAAACGCGCCGGGGAGGGCCGGTCAGATCTCCGTCACGAGCTCTTCGGTCGTCTTCCGCACTACGTGGAGGTCCAAAGGCTTGCCTTCGTCGGCGGCTGGATGTCCCACGGCCAGCAGGCCGGCGATCTCATAGCCCTCCGTCTCCGGGAGCAATGCCTTCATCCTTGCCGAATCGAAATCGAATATCCATGAGTTCGCCAGACCGGCGTCAGTGGCGGTAAGCATCATGTGGGTTATCACGATCGCAGCGTCCGTGAAGGCGGAGTTCCTTCCGTCCCCGCGCTCCCATGCGTCCTCCCTCCTGCATCCTACCACGAACACCACAGGTGCCCCGTAGCAGGAATGGACCTCATGCAATCTTCCGAGAGTCTCCGGGCTCTTGACCATCCATATGTGGAAAGGCTGCCTGTTGTAGGCGGTAGGCGCCATCCTGGCGGCATCGAGGATCATCTCCAGCTTCGAGGCAGAGACGTGGGCCTGGGTGAATGCATGGCAGGAATACCTTTCTTCAAGGATCTTCATGAAGGCATCGGAACCGTATTTGTGCTTCTTGATCAGGTGCTCGACATCTGCGAAAGCCGCGCGATGGCGGACCCTGGTGATGTCTGTCAGTCGATTCAGGATTCTATTCTTCATCTCAATTCATGTTTGGGGAAGTGCAATATAGCATTTTTCCCGCTTATTTCAAAAAAATGCTTCCTGCAACGGGCTCTCCGGACACGCAGACGATGAAGGGCTGGAAGGGCTCGAATGTCTTTACGACCAGGCTTTTCGGCCCGACGGAAGCGGGCTGGAACGAGTATGCCCTCCCATCTTCGCAGTTCCATTCAGTGAAGAAGCCTTCGGTCAGGGGGATGAGTATCTTGACCCGTTCGAGCGTGTCTGCGGAGGTGTTGGCAAAGACGTAGAACCGGCGGTCTCCGTCCTTACGGACCTGGCAGGCGACGCTGCCAAGCTCATTGCCTACATCGTCGAGGACGTTGGCGAGCGTCCCGGCATTGTCGAAGAGGGAACGCAGCAGGACCGGCGGGTCTAGAGGGACCCTCTGAGTCGCAGCCATCCCCACGGGAGCGTCACCGGCGAGGACGGCCTTCCCTCCCATGCCGACGAAATCGGAGAACCTGGCCAGAGTCTCCGCGGAAGGGTCGGCCAGGTTGACCCCGAGGAGGGCCTTGAAATGCAAGCCGTGCAACCCGACGGACGGACCGCCTTCCTTTCCTTCGAATACGGCAAGGCTGTCGAACCGCGCCTCACTCTCGATCCCGTAGCCGATGTGGGCGGCGTCAAGCAAGTGGCACAGGCTGGCGACCTCACCCTCGACGGCAGGCGTTTCCTCACCGGGGAAGACCACCAGCAGGCTGCAGACAGGCTCGCCCTGCCCGAGGACCAGCCTGAGCCTGGGGCCGCTTCCATGCTCCGCTTCAAAACGTGAGAGCAGGGCGTCCCCGGCAGGAGCCTTCTTTCCCGGACCGCCGCCGCAGGAAAACAAAAAAGCGGCGGTGGCAAGTGCAACCGCCGCCTTGATTGGAAGATGTCTCATTTCTTCTTTCCGTAGTACAGTTCCCCAAGGAGGAAGCAGACTGCGGCGACGGCCATTCCGTTGATGGAAGGGATACCCCACTTGACCAGGTTGGCGACCACCGCGCCCGCTACCACTCCCAGCACCGCGGCCCAGTTCACCGAACGGCGGGGCATGGTGTCCGAGAGGTACTCTTTCCTATGGCAGAAATAACTGAGGATGAGTACAATACCAATAGGAGGAAGGGTGCAGTTCAGGTAGTTGAGCCAGTCGCAGAAATTCCAGTAGAGCCACACTGCCGCAATGGTGCCGATGACACCGGCGATGAAGACCATCAGTTTCTTCGATGTACCGAATATGTTGGAAAGCCCGAGGCCCGAAGAATAAAGGGCGTTGTCGTTGGTAGTCCAGATGTTGAGGCCGAGCACCAGTATCGCGACATAGAAGAGGTTGAGGTTGAGCATCACTTCGAATATGTCGTTTCCGCCGACGTAGATGGAGGACACGGCGCCGAAGAAGAACATCAGGGAGTTGCCGAGGAAGAAGGCGAAGACGGTCACGATCAGGCCAACCTTTGCACTCTTGGCGAACCTGGTGAAATTGGGTGTCGCCGTTCCTCCGGACACGAAACTACCGATCACGAGGCCCGCTCCGGCGATGACGCCCAGGTCCTTGGTCCCCTTCGAGAACTGTTCCACCAGGGTCGAATCGCCGTTATGCACCGCCATGATCATGGCCACGGTGCCGAGTATGGCGACCGCCGGCACGGCGATGTAGCTTACGATGGTAAGGCTCTTGATGCCGAAATAGGCGCTGCACGTCATCAGGATGCCTGCGACAAGAACCAGGAGGTAGCCCTGCCATGGCATGTAGTCCGGCGTGACCGTAAGACCCATGATCTGCTGCGCGACAGGAATCGCGAACATGGCAAGTCCCACTCCGAACCAGCCGATCTGGGTGAAGGAGATCATCGCGCTGGGGAGGTAGCTTCCCTTCTCGCCGAAGCTTCTGCGGGCAAGCATGTCGAGGGTCAGTCCGCTCTCGGCTCCGATCCATCCCAAGGTTCCCGTGTACGCACCCAGGATGAGACCGCCGAGGAGGATCGCCCAGATGAAACCGGAGAAGTCAAGTCCTTCGGCCAGTTTCTGGCCGGCCCACATTGAAGCGGAGAAGAAGGTGAAGCCTAGCATCACCATGAACATGCTGAGGTTGCTCTTGCGACCTGCAGCATCGACAGGACCATTTGTGTAGTCGAAGTCGACCTTCTGATTTTGTTTACTCATATCCCTTTAGAGTTTGTGTGATTTCCTGCAGCCGCGTCCTGGCGATATCCTCCAGGGTCAGTCCTCCGAGCTTTCCGATGAAGGTCATCTCGTCGCGGTAAAGTACGCTGAGGTCCCCCAGGCGGGTGAAGCGGGTGACCTCCAGCCAGTCTTCGTAACGGATCGGAGCACAGTAGCCGAGCCTCTCGAAGGCAAGGTCGAGTACGCCCACCCTCGATGAGGCTTCGAGGAACTCGTTCCAGTAGGCGGTCACCTCCTTGTAGTGGTCGGGTATCTCGTATCGGCGCGCCCCGCCGTCATAGATTATGCATTTCTCGAAGAGGGAATACGAGTGGGACACGACATATTCCCGGAACTCCGGGGAGATGATCCCGCCTCCCCAGTAGAAGTCGATGTCCGGCACCTGGAAACCGAGGATCCCCCTGTCCTGGTAGACATTGAATATTCCCTCGTAGAAGAAGCAGGTGAACCCTTCGAAGCCGGGAGACCCTTCCCTGCGGATCTTGGCCGTCAGCTCCTCCATCAAGTCGATGGCGTTAGATCCGCCGATGGTGAAGAACACAATGCGGCGGAAAGTGCCGCCGTGGCTGTGGAACCAGCTGATCACATGGTCCATGCACATCTTCAAGGTGGCTCCCGACGCAATTATGTCCCCCACCATCAGGATGCAGTCCTTGCATGTCCTTACCTTCTGGTAGCGCACGTCGAGTCCCTTGATGACGTCGTCTTCTATGATGCGCTCGCATGAGAGGAAGTCCATGTTGGTAACGCGGAGCCCGGCCCTGAATGCGCACTCCTCGATCGGATAGTTCAGCCCTCCGCGGAGGATCGTCAGGATGTTGACCTCCTCGCCTATCCCGTTGTCCACTAGATACTGCATCCCCTTCATCGTAGCGGGGACCATGCTTTGGTAAGAGCCGAATCCGACCACTTCAGGCGACCCCATCAGCCTCCTGGTGCCGCCGGCACTGACTATGAGGTACCGGTTGACCGTTCCGGGCGCTTCAAGCTCGTACACGCTTCGATGACTGGTCTTATGAAGAACAGCGTCGTCCAGATTATGTTTCATTGGTAATCCCGATTAGTATTAACCGGGATTCAAATTTAGCAATTTTTGGATTAAATGCACTACCTTCCCGGATAACTTGTAAAAAAATTATCAACCGCCGGCCGGAGTCATCGCTCCAGGGCAACGGCCGAAGATGCTGCGGAACAGTTCCATGGGCAAGGCTGCTCCCGCAGCGCAAGGCGCGGAACCGCACGGAGGCCGCCCCGCCTCATGGGAAAGGTCCTGGGAGGGCGGCGGCATTTTGGAGCATTTCCCGAAAAATTCGTATATTAGCGGACTGTTAGACTGAAGAAATATGGCTGTTACCATCAAGGAAGTAACCACCAGGAAGGAACTGAGGCGATTCGCTTCTTTCCCGAACGAACTCTATGCGGACAACAAGTTCTTCGTTCCGCAGATAGTTTCAATGGACATGGACACCTTCGACCCGAAAAAGAACAAGGCGTTCGAAGTCTGCGAAGGAACCTACTGGCTTGCCCTGGATGAGTCCGGGAAGACCGTCGGAAGGATAGCCGGGATCATCAACCACAAGTACAACAAGAAGGTCGGCGAGAATATCTGCCGCTTCGGCTGGATCGATTTCATCGAGTCGCAGGAGGTAGTCCATGCCCTCATCGAGACTGTCACGGAATGGGGCCGCGGCAAGGGGATGGACATCCTTGAAGGTCCCGTCGGCTTCCTCGAGTTCGACGTCTCGGGCGTGCTGGTGGATGGATTCGACAAACTGCCGACCGCCTACGGGAAATACAACGCTCCCTACTACGAGCCGATGCTCCTGAAGGAGTCGCTCGAAAGGGTGACCGACTACGTGGAATACAGGATCGCCGTCCCGGAAGACCTTGGAAGGTACAGGAGGTTCGCCGAGCTTGTCTCCGAGCGCTACGGGGTCAGGGAAGGTACATATTCATCGAAGAAGGAGCTGGTCAGGAAGTACGCCGACGGCCTCTTCCATGTGATGAACGTCTGCTACTCGGGCCTCCATGGCTTCTCGGAGCTGTCCCCCGCCCAGTGCGACGACCTCAAGAAGCAGTTCCTCGGCAACCTGAGCACTGATTTCATCTCGGTCATCGTGGACAAGGACGACAAGGTCGTGGCCTTCAGCGTGACGATGCCCTCCCTTTCGAAGGCGCTCCAGAAGGCCAAGGGATCCATCTTCCCGTTCGGATGGTTCCACATTCTCCGCGCCCTCAGGCACAATGACGTCGCGGACGCTCTCCTGATCGGGGTGCTTCCCGAATACAGGGACAAGGGCGTGAACTCCATAATCAACCTCAAATTAGGCGAGACCTTCCACAGGAAGGGCATCAAATGGCTCGAGAGCACCAGGGAACTGGAGGAGAACCAGAGCGTCCAGAACATGTGGTCGAGGCTCGAGCGTACGCTTGACAAGAGGGCCAGGATCTACAAGAAAACCATACAGCACTAAAATGAAAAACCTCTAATCGAAAGAATTATGTCTGAAGGAATAAAGAAAGCAGAAAGGATACAGACCTCCATCCTCAACGGACTGGAGAAAAAATGTCTGGCATGGCTGGCCGAAAGGCAGCCCAGATGGGTGGTGTCCGACACACTGACATTCATCGGCATAGCCGGTGCCTTGATGACCGGCCTTGGCTACATGCTCTCCGACAAATGCTACTGCTGGCTGTGGCTCGCCGTGGCCGGCTTCATCGTCAACTGGTACGGAGACTCCCTTGACGGAACCCTCGCCCGGGTCCGCAAGACCCAGAGGCCGATCTACGGCTACTACCTCGACCACACCGTCGACTGCGTGAACGAAGCCCTGATTTTCGGCGGACTCGGCCTTTCGTCGCTGATGCGCCTGGACCTGGCGATGATGATATTCGCCGTCTACCTCTGCCTCACGCTCAACGTCAGCATCAACGCCCACCTCAAGAGTGAATTCAAGCTCACCTACGCCAAGCTCGGGCCCACTGAATTCCGCCTCATCGCGATGATCGTTACGATGCTGTTCATATTCATCAAGCCGCTCAGGGATTTCACGACTTCATTCCACATGCTTGGCAGGGACGTCCAGTTCCATGCTCTCGACCTGTTCGGTATTGTCGTTCTGGCAGTCCTTCTCATCATCTACGCCGTGACCGTCTTCAACGATGCGGCCGGATACTCCAAAGCCGATCCGATGCCCAAAAGAAAGGATTGACGGATGCCCCTTCTCCCAGCCGAACAGATAGCCGGATTCGTCCCCGCCTTGAACAGCAGGGCCGGCCTTGCTTTCATTGAACTTCTAAGGAAAGCGCTGGGCGTACGGGAGCTGGAGAAGTACAACGACAAAATCATAGATGACAACAAAGGCGCCGATTTCGCCGGGGCACTCCTCCGCGAGATGGACGTCGATTTCATGATCTCAGGGGCGCAGAGGCTGCGGAATCTCCCGGAAGGGCCTTTCATCACGGTGTCCAACCACCCTTACGGGGCGATAGACGGGATCATGCTCATAGACATCTTCGGACACCTGAGGCCGGAATTCAAGGTAATGGTCAACGAGTTCCTCGCAGTGGTCGAAGGCCTCACCCCCAGCATGATCCAGGTCAACCCGAAGAACGATTCGAACAATAAGGTCACAAGTCTCAACCTCAACGGGGTACGCGAGGTCATCTCGCGCATCAATGAAGGTCATCCCATCGGCTTCTTCCCCTCCGGCGCCGTCTCCGACCTCCACCTGCGGGACAGGAAGATCTACGACCGACAGTGGCAGGAATCGGCGATCCGCCTGATAAAGAAAGCCAGGGTTCCTGTGGTCCCGGTCCGCTTCTTCGGCCGCAATTCCATGTTTTTCTACCTCCTCGGCCTCATAGACTGGAGAGTCAGGGTGCTCAGGCTTCCGCGCGAGCTCGCCAACCAGAAAGGCAAGGGTAATGGCATCGTGGTCGGGATAGGAGAAACGATTCCTGTCGATAAACAGAAGGAGTTCACGGACATATATGAGTACGGGCAGATGCTCCGGGACTCCGTGTACGGGATGGAACAGGACCGGGAGCTGGTCCGTTACAGCGAATTCCTCAAAGGGACAGTCCGGCAATAACCGGTCCTATGATATCCTCGACCTGCTCCTTCTCGAGCAGGAAACCGTCGTGCCCGAAAGCCGAGGATATGCCTGTGCATCGAGCCCCCGGAATTAGAGGAGCCCAGCGCTGCATCGCCGCAGCCGGGAAAAGGAAGTCCGAATCTATCGTTATGACCGTCGTCTGCGCAGTTATCGCCGAAAGCGCCTTTCCGACGCCTCCCCTTCCCCTTCCGACATTGTGGCTGTCCAGTGCATTGCAGAGATAATAGTAGGAATATGCATCGAAACGCCTGGAGAGTTTCTCTCCCTGGTAGCGCTGGTACGAAGCCGCCCGCTCCGCGAACAGGGTGTCCGGATCAGGTTCGGACTGCGTCCGGCAGTATCCCTCGTAGCTCCGGTACGAGATGAGGGCCTGGGCACGGGCGCACCTCATCCCGGCGTCTCCTCCCTCCAGGCTGGCAGCCTCCCTGAAAGTCTGGTCCGCCTCGAGGGCCATCCTCTGCGACTCGCACCATGCAGTCATCCACGGGGAGACTCGCACGTCGGTAGCCATGAGAACCAGATTCCTGACCGTCCCAGGTTCCATCACAGCCCACTCCACGGCCTGGAAGCCACCGATGGAACTACCGATCAAAAGGTCTATCTGACGGATTCCCAAGTGCTTCCGCACCTCAATCATGGCCCTCACCATGTCCCTTACGGTGATTTTGGGGAAGGTGAGGAAATAGGGCTTCCCGGTCGACGGGTCGATGGAGGAAGGGCCGGTCGTCCCATAAGGCGAACCGGGCACGTTGACGCAGACGACGAAATACTTCCGGGTGTCGAAAAGCTTCCCCGGACCCACCAGCTGGGGCCACCATTCCTCGGCATCCGAATTGGCTGTCAGGGCATGGCAGATCCACAGGACGCGGGTCTTGCCGTCATATTCATCCATCGACTTGTGGAAGACTACCGTCATGCCATCAAGAGCCCCGCCTGCTTCGAAGCGGAACGTATCATTCAGTATTATGGAATCTGCTATCATCTCCTGGAGAGGCCCGGCCGTCAAAGCCGCCGGTGCACCGCAAATGGCTGGAATGGCACGGCCCGGGCGACTGCAAATTTAAGATTTTTTGGGTTATTGATGCAAAATTGATATCTTTGCCACGCAAACGGGGTATTAGCTCAGCTGGTAGAGCGCAAGGTTCGCAATCTTGAGGTCAGGAGTTCGATCCTCCTATGCTCCACTCCCAAGCCGCTGATAATCAGCGGCTTATTTTATTTCATCCCTTAAGAGACAAATATGGCATTATAGTCTGGAAACAGCAAGTTATTTCTGCTGCAAATATACTTAGGTTGAGATACGTTTTGGGTAGACATTGTCACCCCCTACAGTAGATTTATTTGTTGTTAAAAATTATTTTCTTATTTTTTGCTCGGAATAGGGAGTGCCCTGTATCATGACCCTTCACGACCGCATATCTCTTACCTGGCGTTACGGAAAAGCACAGCTGCTTATCGGTGCTGTGTACAACCTGGTGTGTATGAACTACCTCTTAAGAGGAATATCTTACACGTTCTTTGTGGATTGCTTCATTGTGAAGGTATTGGTAACGGCTATCACCATGTATCTGGCAAGTAAAATCCGGAACCGGGATGCCATCTTCTTCTACATCAACCTTGGCCTGTCGAGCAGGAAACTGCAGATCAGCGTAATTCTGGCCGATTTCTTAGCGCTCGCCATTATGCTAACCTCGGTCCTCGTCATATATGGATAAGCATAGGCTCATAGTGGACAGCGTTGTGGTCCGTTTTGGTCAGAAAACGGTCCTGAGCGGAGGATATATCACATCGGAAACGGGGGTGGTTACAGGCCTGCTTGGGCGAAACGGTGCAGGGAAATCCTGCCTGTTCCGTGCCCTGATGGGTGGCCTCCGCGTGGAGAATGTGATGGTGAGCATTGACGAGAAGCCTGTCAACCGGCAGATTATCGGCAAATCCATCAAGTATTTACCGCAAGGGCGACTAATACCGGATGGTATGAAGTTGCACCGTGCCTTTGAATTGTACGGGGTGAACTATTGGACCTTTGTCAATCGCTTCCCGAAGTTCTCAAGGCATTATGATTCGCCCATCTATGATCTCTCCGGCGGCGAAGCCCGTCTGGCCGAGCTATATATGGTGCTGCATAGCGACGTTCCTTTCTACATCTTGGATGAACCATTCACGCAGGTTGACCAGGTGAACATTGAAGACGTGAAGGCTATGATTCGCGAACGAGCCAAGGATCACGGTGTCATCATTACCGACCACAACTACGACGCCATCTCCACAGTGGCCGATAATCTATTTGTCATTGCCGATGGCTATACAAACCCCGTCAGAAACAGGGAAGACTTGGTACGGCACGGGTATCTGCGGATGTAAGATAAATTAGCGGCAAACAATCATCAACCCCATGGCCAGAATCTACGTCGCCTCCAGCTGGAGGAACAACTACCAACCAGAAGTGGTGTCAGCCCTCAGGGCTGCAGGACACGAAGTCTATGATTTCCGCAACCCCGAAGACAACCCGGGCGGTTTCCACTGGGCCGACGTGGACGCAGACTGGCAGGACTGGCAGCCCGAAGAGTACATCCGTAACCTCACCCATCCTGTTGCCGAGAAAGGCTTCAAGGCCGACTTCGACGCCATGCTCTGGGCCGATACCTGCGTCCTGGTGCTTCCATGCGGCCGCAGTGCCCACACTGAAGCCGGCTGGTTCGCAGGAAGGGGCCTCAAGACCATCGTCTATATGCCCGAAAAGCAGGAGCCTGAACTGATGTACAAGCTCTTCGATGCAGTAGTCGGGAGCCTCGACGAACTGACCCGCATCATCTGACACCATCCCATGGCCCGGGTCTCATCATCACGCCGGCAACGGCGGCGGGGCCGTCTCCGGTCCATCATCCACAGGGCCTAGGGATCGGCATCAAATCAAGGCAGGATAGTTTCAGTCGTCGATCCTGATGAACTTGCCGTCCTTGTCAAACCTGAGTTCCAGTCCGCCGGCCAGCTCGACTTCGAAGCCGTAATGCTCCCTGTCGATCTTGGAGATGGACTGGCCCGGGAAGTTGGCCTGGACATGTCCGGCGACCGCGGAAGGGACGATGGCAGCGGGCACGGCTGCGGACTTGCAATCCACATTGTCCCACTCCCCCTTTGAATCAAAGTCGATTTCGGTACCGTCCTGAAGCACGGCTTCGTAAGTGGATCCCTTCAGTTCCTTCTCTTTCTTGACATAGGATACCGGGGACTCGGGGAAGTACTCCCTGAGGAAAGTCTGGGCCGCTTCGGGAAGCTGCCCTGCTGTAATGACGGTTTCATTCCTGCATGAAACCAGACTCGCGCAGGCGAGTACGAGCATGGTGGCCACGGCCACCTTCACATTGGTTGATGTTGACATGATCATTATATATTTTGATGGTTAAGTGTCTTGATTGTCTTGGCTACGTTTATCATGTGGTCGGCTATGCGCTCGGCATTGGAAGACAGTTCAAGGTACTGCGCCCCTACTGAAGGAGTGCATATTCCCTTTTCCATCCGGGCGATATGGCCTTCTTCCATCCTTCTGGTGTAGTCGTCGATTTCCTCCTCGACCTCGTTGGCCCTGTCCAGGGAGGCGAGGTCCTCATTGCGGTAAGCGTCCATGGCCAGTGAGAACAAACGGTGCAGAAGGGTCTTCAGCTGGCTGATTTCGTATTTCGCGTCGTCTGAGAACTGCTGGCCGGAGCCTTGGAGGGCCATGGCATATTCGACTATGTTCTCGGCATAGTCTCCGATCCGCTCGAGATCCCTGACGCTGCGGTAAGTGCCGGAAAGGTAGTCCCTGTCCTTCTCCCCGAGGCCGCTCCTCCCGTTCAGGCGGACTACATAGGCGATAAGCTCGCGGTTTATGAAATTCAACTCCCGCTCATCCCTCTCGAACATGTTTTTGCCGGTGAAATCCAGGTCCGTGGCCATCCCTATGCTGCGGTCGACGTTCCCTATGGCAAGGTCCGCCATGCGGAGTATCTCCCGCTTGACTTGCGACACGGCAAGGGGCGGCGTACGGAGCATGTTGTCATCGACGAACTGCAGACTGAATTCCGAATCCTGCACTACAGGCCTTTCCGGTATCATCTTCCTGACCAGCGCGACCAATGCTCCCGTCAAAGGCAGCATGATGGCCACGGTCACGGTGTTGAAGAAGGTGTGGAACATGGCCAGCTGCAGCTGAGGGGCAGCCGGGAAAGCCATTTCAAAGATGTCGCCGTACGATAAGCCGAAGGCACCGAGCCCGAGGGCCGCCAGCATGAAGACGGCAACGCCGGAGCAGTTGAACAGCAGGTGGATCAACGCGGTCCGCCTGGCATTGGTACCGCTGGTGAGGCCGGCTATGAGCGCGACGACGCACGAGCCGATGTTGGACCCGAGGGTGAGATAGATGCCCTGGTCGATGCCGATCAGTCCGGTGACGACCATGGTGAGCGCGATGGAGGTCATGACCGACGAACTCTGGATGATCGCCGTCAGGACGGCTCCGAGCAGGACCAGGAGCAAAGGATTCCCTATCCCGGAAAGTAAGGTCCTGACTCCGGGGAGTGCCGCAAAGCTTTCCATTGAGCCGCTCATGAGCTCAAGCCCCACGAACAGGAGGCCGAAGCCCGCAAGGATGCCGCCAAGGGTACGCGGGCCGCTTTTCTTAGCGAATATGCCCATGAAGGCTCCGAGTCCCGCGAGGGCGGAGAATATCACGCTGGTGGAGACGGAACTGCCTCCGGACAGGCCAAGAGCGACTATCTGGGCCGTCACTGTGGTACCTATGTTGGCACCGTAGATGATGGTGGCGGCCTGGGAGAGAGAAATTATCCCGGCATTGACGAAGCCGATCGTCATGACCGTCGTGGCGCCGGAACTCTGTATGGCGGCAGTGCCGAGGGCACCGATGCCGACTCCCAGGAGTTTGTTGTCGGAAGCTTTTGAAAACAGTTTTTTAAGCCTTTCGGAGCTCGCCGCTTCCAGGTTCGAGCTCATCATCTGACACGCAATCAGGAATACTCCTATTCCCGAGAGAAGCGTCAGCAAAGATGTGATTATTGCCGATACATCCATATTCTGTGTTTTGAAAGTGAGCCAGGAATCCCTTTGGTAAAGGATCCCTGCCTACAACAGCAGCCTGCGTATGGCAAGCCACTGCCTTTCAAGACAGAAACGGATGGGTTGGAATGTAAGGGTCTGCCCGGAAACGGGCCGGGATACCACCGGATGGATACCCGTAAAGGAAAGGATGATTTCCCTGGTACGCTGAGGCGTGCGGATGACAGCCTCCTCCTCGACATCATCCACGACCTCGAGGCAGACCTCCTGCCCCTGCGTACAGTTGACGACAGGAGCACTTTCCGGCCACAAGGTCAGGAACAGGGCGAGGAAAAGCGTCAGGATTTTCATCACTGCAGTTTACTGCAATTATTATTCCGCGAAGCTACGATATCCTGAAACCGGCCGGGAGGCATCCCCTCCTGGCCGGCACTGTCTGTCAAGCAGGAGAGAAGTCTTCCTTCCCTACTCCGCAGAGCGGGCACACCCAGTCCTCGGGAATATCCTCGAAGGCTGTTCCAGGGGCGATTCCATTGTCCGGATCGCCGGCAGCGGGATCATATTCATACCCGCACACATTGCAAACGTACTTTTCCATTCTATCAGATTATTCTTGGGTAAAAAAAATACAAAAAAGCCTCAGGGCAGCCGCACTGCCGACGGACCTACCTGACGAAAGCGATGTCGGCAAACGCCTCGATGTCGTGCTCGATGATCCAGTCGATGTAGGTCATGAACATCCATGCCGACCACTGGTACCCGGCGGCGTTCATGTGACCCATGACGAAGTAGCGGGACTGGAATTCCTTGGTGGAATAGTCCGGACCGAACTTCTCGAGGTCGATCAGGTAGACTTTTTCGAACACTTCGGGCATCTTCCGAATCTGCTCGTTGAGGGCGGTCTTGGCCTTCCCGGGATATGCCTTGGGCATCGTCACCACGAAGAAACGGGCGCCGGGCTGGATGCTCTTGATCCGCTGGATTATCCCGGCGTAGTTGCCGGCGAAAGTGTCCGCGTTCCTGTGGTAATCTTCGAAATCTATGTCCTTCGCTGCATCGCCGGGTGCGATCCCGGTGTTGATGTCATTCTCGCCCAGGGCGATGATGTAGGCCTGCTTGGGATTGACCTTGGCATCGACGTCGGCGTTGCGGTTGCAGGGATTCTCCCAGAAATGGTCGATCCAGCCTTTCGCCGTCTCGCCTCCCTGTGAATAGTTCTCGCCCGTCGCGCCTCCGATGGCGGCCACGATCCTCTGCCCCCACGAATATGCATAGTTGTCGTTGTAGCCGGTACCTCCGTCCGTGCGGATGTACTCATGCTCGCCGCTGCAGAGGGAATCTCCGATGAATCCCCACTTGTGGAAGATGCTGCACCAGCCCGGCTGGCGGGATATCTGGGCGATAGGGTTTTCCTGAGCCTTGGACGGAACCGCAAGTGCGAGAAGCAGGGCGGCAATGGTCAATGTCTTTTTCATGTCAGCGTGGTTTTACGCAAATATAACCTTTTTTTAGCGAAATAGCTATATTTGCAAAGCGGGAAGAACAAGCCTCGCAGAACCAGCAATGAGAATAGTGTTCCTCGACGCCGCCACGATGGGCGACGCGTCAATGGCTGAAATAGCCGCCCTTGGAGATTTCATCTGCTACCCGTCTTCCACGGCCGAAGAGGCCCGGGAACGCGTCGCCGACGCGGACGTGGTCATCCTCAACAAGGTGATCGTGGACAAGGCGTTCCTCGACGCGGCGCCTTCCCTGAAGCTGATATGCGAGGCGGGGACCGGCATCAACAACATCGACACGGTGCTCTGTGCCCGCCGCGGCGTGGCAGTACGCAACGTGGCTGGATATTCAACCGATTCAGTAGCGCAGATCGCGTGGATGCACATCCTCAACCTCGCCGGACTCGCCTTCCATTACAATGAATATGCGAAAGACGGCCGCTACAGCTCCGGCAACATCCACGTCGATGCCGGACATCCCTTCACCGAACTCGCCGGCAAGACGCTCGGCATCGTGGGGATGGGCGCCATCGGCACGAAGGTGGCCCGGATCGCGGAAGCCTTCGGGATGAAGGTCATCTACTTCTCCACTTCCGGCACCTCTCACTGCAAGGAATATGAATCCGTCTCCCTGGACCGCCTGCTTTCTGAGTCGGACGTGATCTCGATACACGCACCCTACAACGCCCGTACGGCAGGCCTGATCGGCTATGAGGAACTCAAGAAGATGAAGCCCACCGCCTTCCTGGTCAACACGGGCCGCGGCGGGATTGCCGTCGAAGCGGACCTTGTCCGCGCGATCGACGAGGAACTCATCGCCGGCATCGGGATTGACGTCTATGAGAAGGAACCTCTGCAGAAGGATCACCCATACCTCCATTCCAGGCATCCCGAGCGCATCCTGCTCTCTCCGCATATAGCCTGGTACAGCAAGGAGGCCAGGGCCCGCCTCGCCCACGAGATGGCCCTGAACATCCGCAAAGGCTGGTAGGGCTGAAAATTATACGAACACACTTTTTGGGACATTATCCCGATAACACAATGACATATTGTGAGGTAAAGCTCATTCGTCTCGTTTTCGGAGTATTCTGACGATTCTTTCTGTTGGGTAGATAAAAAAACTCCAATACAAGACGGCTGCATCATAACCTCCACTCGCATCCTTCTGAGCAGAATTAAAAAGATATAGTACGCTTCCACCAACTATTGATTCTCTGGATTCATAACGCTCACGAGTCTGTCTGAAATAATCTATTTTGTCAGGAAGAAACGCCACCTTCTTCCCAGTAAGGGAATAATTCCGAGAATCCAGCCCGAAGACTTGACCGATAAATGCGGCCTCATAATCGTTGAGTGCCGAGGAAGTGTCTTTACCCATTTTGTCCCTATTGGCAAGAATGGTATCAGTAATATCGGAAAACTCGGTTATTACCTGAGAATAATGCTCATTATGAATAGCGCTGTGATTAGCCTTGTCAACAGTAGAGCATTCAACAAAGACTAGTATAAGAACAAATAAGCGAAGTACACCTTTCTTCATAGTCAAAATTGATAGAGATAGGAACTGTTCAATCCGAAAAAGGTAAATAAAATGGTTTTCTTGACAATAGCGGTAGTTTGTGGAAGGATTCTATATAATACCTAACCATTTCCACAGGCTGAACGAATGATCCCGTAAAAAACGAAAAAACCTTATCGACCTTATATCCTTTAATACACCATAGTCCCATATTTTCACCTACAACAAGGAAAACAGTATCATAATCCGACAGTTCATTGACTGGCAGGTCTTCTTCGCTAAAGTTGACAATAAAACTTTCGATGAAGTCGTAACGATTCTTGTTGAAATAATAGGTAATGTGCTGGTCGTCATAAACAATCGTAAGGTATTGTATCATATGCCGAATCTTTAAAACACGAGGAAGCACACTTGTGGTATCATCATTATGGAACAAGCCGTCATCCAATAACTGTCTTTCCGATTCGGCATCAAATGATACACAAGGTATTGTAATGATCTTGGAATTATCCAATGAAATATCTTTCCTTTTACAATAGTTTCTGAATCTATTCTCATAAATCGAAACTTTAGCATCGAACAGTATGGGAGTATCTACCCAATACTCAAATCGACCAAAGGATAGAACAAATAACAATAAGGTAGATAGCATATTAGGGGAGACTTCTTAAACTTAAAAATGCAGGAACAGGTAGGGGCTAGTGGATACTTTCCTTGATCATACGCAGAAATTCTTCGCAAGCCTCGCTCTCGTTATTACTCAAAAATAAAGTCTTTTCATACTCTCTTCCTGGTTCGCTATAATATATTCTCCAGCTCCCATCATACAATTCTTGAATGATTAAACCATCACAGTCCAAGCAATGAAATATTTTGAAAAAATAATTTAGACTTAGAATACAGATACCTCCTCGTTCAATAATAGCTCCTCGTTTATTGAGATGCAACGATTTAAAATAGTCCTTGACGGCCTTTTTAAGTTGACGATAATTCATAATCAAAGCGGAATTAAAATGCTGTATCGATTATCGCAAACTTACATAAAAAACTCGATTTTCAAGGCTGTTGCACATAATAAATAAGATAAGGTAACATTGTTTTTACCGAGAACAAATCCATAAACGCCAAAACGAAGGATGGCCTCCTGCCCTGTGGACAGTGAGGCCATCCTTGTCTTGCAAGTCAGGGAAGCGGGCTATGAAAGGCGCTTCTCGAGACGCTCGCGGATCGCTGCGAGGAACTGTGCCGAGGTGAGCATCGTGGGAGTGATGCCTTCCATCAGGTTCACGAGGTCCTTGGTGGCACATCCGTCGTTGAGGGCGTCGAAGCAGGCTCCCTCGAGCTGGTCCGCGTAGTTCATCAGCTCAGGCAGGTTGTCCATCTGGCCCCTCTTGCGGAAAGCTCCGCTCCAGGCGAAGATCGTCGCGATGGGGTTGGTTGAGGTTTCCTCTCCCTGGAGATACTTGTAATAGTGGCGGGTGACGGTGCCATGCGCAGCCTCATATTCGTACTTCCCGTCGGGGCTGACGAGGACGGAAGTCATCATCGCCAGCGAACCGAAGGCGGTGGAGACCATATCGGACATCACGTCGCCGTCGTAGTTCTTGCAGGCCCAGATGAAGCCTCCCTCGGAGCGCATCACGCGGGCTACGGCGTCATCGATGAGGGTGTAGAAGTAAGTGATGCCGGCTTCCTCGAAGCGAGCCTTGTACTCCTGGAACACTTCCTCGAAGATGGCCTTGAAGCGGCCGTCGTACTTCTTGGCGATCGTGTCTTTGGTAGCGAACCAGATGTCCTGCTTGAGGCTCAGGGCGTACTGGAAGCACGCGTGGGCGAAGCTGCGGATCGACTTGTCGGTGTTGTGCATTCCCTGGAGGACGCCGGGGCCCTTCATCTGCTGGACGACCACCTCTTCCCTCTTGCCGGACTCGCCCTCGAATACGAGCTTGGCGACACCGGGCTCGTCGGTCACGATGTCAACGCTCTTGTAAACGTCGCCGTAGGCGTGACGGGCGATGGTGATGGGCTTCTTCCAGAACTTCACCGCCGGATGGATCGTAGGGATGGTGATAGGGGTGCGGAACACGGTGCCGTCAAGGGTCGAGCGGATGGTTCCGTTGGGGCTCTTCCACATCTGGTGGAGGTTGTACTCGGTCATACGCTGTGCGTTGGGAGTGATGGTAGCGCACTTGACGCCTACACCGAGCTCCTTGATAGCCAGGGCTGCATCGACGGTGACCTTGTCCTCCGTCTTGTCGCGGTTTGGAAGGCCGAGATCGAAATACATTGTCTTCAGATCCACGAAGGGAAGGATGAGTTCGTCCTTGATCATCTTCCAGAGGATCCTGGTCATCTCGTCGCCGTCCATTTCGACGATCGGGGTGGTCATTCTGATCTTTTCCATAAAGACTTTCTATTTGCGGTTTTTGTAGTAATTCATAAGGCAGCCGTCAGCGAGGATCTGGCGCTCGTCGGCTGTGAGGTTCTTGAAATAGAGGTGGATGGGCTTCACGCCGTCCTTGGTGATCACCTTTGCGTCGATCTCCTCATTGCCGTCCAGGATGGCCTGGCGGATGCCGGGCACGAAGACGCAGTCGCCGACCTCGTAGTTGAACTCGGTCTCCGGCGCAATCGTGAACGGGACGATACCCCAGTTGATGCAGTTGGAGCGGTAGCGCTTGGTCGCGTATTCGTAGCAGATGTTGGCGTCGCCGCCGAGCACCTTCTGGCAGGAAGCTGCCTGCTCGCGGGCGGAGCCGTCGCCGGGCTTGTTGGCGAAGACGCAGGAGCCGAAGGAAGTGTTCTCGGCGGAAGCGCCCACGGCCTCGAGGGCCTTGGCGACGTGGATGCTCACCTGGCCGGCGCGGCGCTCGAGGTCCTGGGACTGGATGCGCTTGGACAGGCCCACATAATCCGGGCAACGGCGGGAAAGAGCGAACTCACTGAGCTTAAGAGGGTTGGAACGATAGCTGGAAGTTTCTCCGGAAGGGATCAGCTCGTCGGTCGTGGTGACGGGGTCGTGGATGACGGCGGCCAGTTCGAGAAGCATGTTCTCCTCCATGGGATACATCTTCGGCCAGTCCTTGATGTTGGGGCCGTAGCGGAGCTCGACGCTCAGGTCGGCCTTCCCGAAACCGTAGTAGATACGGCTCTTGTAGATGCGGTCGTCGAACTCGTAGGGCTTGTGGGTGTCCTCGTAGTCGATGTCGGTCGCCGCGGTGAGCACTCCGCCATTGGCGGCAGTGGCGGCTATGGACCTTGCATCCATCAGCGAGACGAGGGACAGCTGGCCCTGACCGGGCTTGGAACCTTCCCTGTTGGGGAAGTTGCGGGTGGTGTGGCGGATGGAGAAGCCGTTGTTGGCAGGCACGTCGCCGGCGCCGAAGCAAGGGCCGCAGAAAGCAGGCTTGATGACCACTCCGGCCTCGAGGAGTTCCTCGGCGATGTGGTTGCGGGTAGTCGCGAGATAGACAGGGGTCGACTGCGGATATGCACTCATGGTAAAGTAGTCGTTACCGATGGTCTTGCCCTTCATGATGGAAGCCGCGGCGGAGAGGTTGTCGTAGGTACCTCCGGAGCAGCCTGCGATGAGTGCCTGGTCGGCCACGACCTTGCCGTCCTTTATCTTGGAGAGGAGGTCGACCTGGACCTTGTCCCCGAACCGCTTGCGGGCGTCTTCCTCGACGGCCTTGAGGATGCCTTCGGGATCGGCCTGGAGCTCATGGATGGTGAATGCGTTGGACGGATGGAAAGGAAGGGCGATCATGCTCTCCTGAGTGGAGAGGTCGATGCGGATCATGGCGTCGTACCACGCCACCTTTCCGGGACGGAGTTCCTTGAAGGCCTCGGGACGGCGATGAGTCTCGTAGTGCTTCCTGACGGTCTCGTCGGTGATCCAGATGGAGCTGAGGCAGGTGGTCTCAGTGGTCATAACGTCGATTCCGTTGCGGAAATCGACAGGGAGCTCCTTCACGCCAGGGCCGGCGAATTCCAGGACCTTGTTCTTCACAAAACCGCTCTCGAAGACCGCCTTAACGAGGGAGATGGCCACGTCGTGCGGTCCGATGCCGTGCTTCGGCTTGCCTTCAAGCCACACGAGGACCACTTCCGGGGCGTTGATGTCCCAGGTGTTGTGGAGCAACTGCTTCACGAGTTCGCCGCCGCCTTCGCCGACACCCATGCAGCCGAGGGAGCCGTAGCGTGTGTGGGAATCAGAACCGAGGACCATGCTGCCGCAGGCTGCGAGTTCCTCGCGGACATACTGGTGGATGACCGCCTGGTTGGCAGGCACGTAGATGCCGCCGTACTTCTTGGCAGCGGAAAGGCCGAACACGTGGTCGTCCTCATTGATGGTTCCGCCAACCGCGCAAAGGGAGTTGTGGCAGTTGGTCATGGCATAAGGGATGGGGAATTTCTCCAGTCCGCTGGCGCGGGCCGTCTGGATGATCCCGACGTAGGTGATGTCGTGGGATGCCATAGCATCGAAACGGATGCGCATCTTGCCACCCTTGCCGCCGTCGGCGTCATGCGAACGGAGGATTCCGTAGGCGATGGTGTTTTCACGTGCCTCGTCCGGGGAAGGAAGTCCTGCCGGATCGGTGACGATGGTCTTTCCATCGAGGAGGTACACACCGTGAGAAATAGGTTCTACCATAATTGTCTGTCGTTTTAGTCTTTAGATATTCGTTATCAAATCATGTCGTTGTCTGTTCGGTCCGCCCGGGCTCCGGCAGTAGCGAATCCACCAGCAGGGTCAGGGCCAGCATGTCAGCCGCCCCTCCGGGAGACAGCCCCTCGCGCACGAAATCCGCGCACATGCCCCGGAGTCCTTCCTCGGAAAAGCCGGCCAGCAGCGAAGAGGCCTGCCGCTTCACCCGGGCGGCACGCTCCATCCCCGCCCTGTGGATTATGCAGGTATCGTCAAGGGTGGACATTATCAGGAGGAGGGTCTTGTTAAGGGAATATTCATTTCCGCGCACGCTGCGCCAGAACGGGAGCCAGGAAGAGAATAATTCACTGTACCCGTCACGTGCCATTGCGAGCGCCCCCTTTACTCCGTGGTCACGGACAGCTGCACCTCCATGGGTGGAACCGGAAGCCGGCACCTCCGCAGCAATGGATGCTATGGCGGCCGGCAGCTCGCTCCGGACATCCTCGGCGCCATCCGCGAGAAGGGTCAGGAAGGCCTTGGAAACGATGAGCTGGCTGAATATCGCGCCACGGTAGGTGTTCACGCCACCTGTTGCGGCAAGCACGTCAGCCTCGACGGCCTTGCCCAGAGGGACGGGTTCCAGGTCGAAGTGCCTGATGAAGGAGCTGCGTATGACCTTGATGCTGGAAGCCATCATGCCATAGTCCATGTCATGGTGCGAACCGCTCTGCTCCCTGTCGACAAGGCCTGGCTTGAGCGGGGCGTCGAGTTCCATCGTCATGGCACGGGACACCAGGTCCGCGACGATGTATTTCCAGGTCGATGGAGGTACCAGTCCGCCCGGGAAGGTCCCCGCATCCAGAGCCTTGCGGACACGGGAAGCCGAGACCGGCCCGTGGGCGTCGGCAAGGCGGGGAATCTCGACCACCTTTATCCCATGCTGGGGCAGCAGCTCATGCATGAGGGCGTTGTAACGGGCCGTGAGGGGGTCCAGCGGTTCGGAGCCTGCGAAACGCACGGAGACTCCGAGCGTGGGAGCTATGTGTCTTGCGAAAATGTCCAGGTCGAGTCTCATCTGCGACTCGGACACATCGGTGAGGTCCTTGAGGAAATATGACGGGAAAGTCGCCGCCGAAATCTGATAGGCGCCACCGGGGACAATGTGGGCAATCCCCGCAGAACCCGAGCGGATCATTTCCGCCCTCTCGGAGGCAGGGAAACGCGAGGCATCCTCCGCAACGGGGATGACATAGAGATTGTCCACCTGTGCGGCGGCCTTCTCGAGAAGATACCTGTGTCCCAGGGTGAAAGGATCAGCATTGACGACGGCGGCTCCGGCGGTGCCAGGGAGCCTGAGTCCCGAAAGGCTGGCAAGGTAAGACTCCAGTCCCCTGCCGTTCTCCATCAGGATGGCTTTGGGGGCGGATGCTATCACATGGAAGCCCAGGCTTTCGAAAACGGAACGGTTGTCGGGTTTGGTAAAGACCTTCAGGTCATCGATCCCTCTCGCGGATGCTATGGAAAGAAGCCTTGACAGCAGGGGGGCGGCAAGGCCGTCGCCGCGCCTGTCCTGCGAGACAGCGACGCATTTGACTATGTCTCCGGAGAGGCCGGCGCCGGCGAGTATCCCACCATCCGGATCGAGTACGGCGAGATAGAGGTCGAGGTCTTCGAGCTGAAGACCGTTCTTTCCGAGGAAGTCTGTGACTCTCCGCCGGAATACAGGAACGCCAAGGGGTATTTCCTGGATGTCGATGCTGCCGTAATTTTCCATCATCCCGGGCTCGGAGCCCGGTACACCTCTATTATATTAAACGTCGCGAATGTACGGATTTAATATGGATTTCCCAAGATAATGTTACAATTTGGTAGAGATTCCAAGCAATTCATCTATTTTTCGCAACAATTCCTCCCCCGAATGCTTACGGGAACGCATGCACTCGCGGGCAGGCCTGCCACAGACCAGACACCTGCGCGGCTCCATTCCGACACGGTCGCGACTGACAGGAGAAACCATCCCTCCCGACTCTTCAAGGACATCAAGGTCCATGAGACGTCCGAAAGGATGGTTGTCTTCGATCGCGCAGCAAGCGCGCTTTACGTCCAGAAGTTCCCCGGGAACGATGAAATAGCCTTCGAAACCGGTTTCCAGGTCAAGGCATTCCTCCTTTACCGGGAAGAGTTTTTCCCTGACCGCCTCCACGGCAGCCCTGGCGACCTTCAGGGAGCGGCCGTCTCTCTTGACCGCTCCCGGAAGTATCACCGTCAGGCACACAAGAACCCCGTCCGGGTTCTCACGGACCCAATCCGACTGTCGCACCGCACGCCGGTCACGGCTCAGCAGCAACTGTTCCAGGGTGACCATGGCCGCTCCGGAGTAATCCAAATTACCTTAGTCCAGTACGTTGTGGATCTCATCCAGGAGTTCGCCGTGACGGTCGACGACGAGTCCGACCACCTTGTCTCCGAACGGGATGGGATCAGGCTCGCCTATCATGGCGACAGCCTTTGCGGCGAGGTCCTTGATGTCGACCAGCTTCAGGCCCGCGGCAGAAAGGCGCTCGGCGATTTCGGGACGGCGCGGATTGACCGCGATGCCATATTCGGTAACGACTACGTCCACACCCTTCCCGGGAGTGATCAGCGTCGTGACCTTGGGGACGATGCAGGGGATGCGGCCGCGGAGCAGCGGGCACACTATGATGGAAAGGGCGCTGTCCTCGGCAGTGTCGGGATGGCCTCCTACCGCACCGCGGATGATTCCGTCGGATCCGACAAGGACGTTGACGTTGAAGTCCACGTCGACTTCAAGGGCGGAAAGGATCACCATGTCGAGGGCGTGCACCGCCGAACCTGCATGGTCGGCGCTGGCATATTCGATTGAAGAGACTTCCTGGTGGGTCTGGTCGGTGGCGATCGACTCGGCGGCAACCTTGTCGAAGGACTGGACGTCGACCAGGCGGCCGATCAGGCCTTCCTCGTGGAGTTTCACCATGTGGGCGGTGATGCCGCCAAGGGCGAAGGAAGCCTTGATGCCTTTCTCCAGCATGCTCTCGCGTATGTACTTGACTACCGCCAGGGAAGCTCCGCCGGTACCGGTCTGGATGCTGAAGCCATCCTTGAAGTAACCGGAGTTGATGACGACCTTCGCAGCCTGTTTCGCAAGCAGTATGTCACGAGGGTTCTTGGAGTCGCGGATAGCCCCGGAGGAGATCTTCGAACTGTCTCCCACCGAGTCCACGACCACTACGGATTCGACATTGCAGGCGGAAATCGACTTGGGGACGTTGGGGTATGCGACAAGGTCATCGGTAAGGATGACCACATGGTCCGCGTACATGGCGTCGGGAAGGGCATAGCCGAGGGACCCGCAGATCGACTTGGCATTATCGGAACGAGGGCAGCCTGAGGCATTTCCGAGCTCGTCGCAGGAAGAGGCTCCGAGGAACGCCACATCGATGTGGAGGACTCCGGAGGCTATGGCGCTGCCGCGTCCGCCATGGGAGCGGAACACCACCGGCTCCTTCATGAGGCCATGGGAAATCTCATTCGCAAGCTCGCCGCGGAGCCCGGAGGTCGATATCTTGGTTATGACTCCCTGCTTGATGTATTCGATGAGCGGGGAATGGACATCCGAAAGGCTTGAGGCCGCAAGGTGAAGGTTCTTGAACCCCATCTCGGCAAGGCGGGCGACTACCATGTTGACAACTTTGTCCCCGCCGCGGAAATGGTGGTGGAACGATATGGTCATGCCATCTTTCAGGCCTGAACGGCGGATGGCTTCATCCAGGGTGACTACTTTTGAATTTCTCATGACAGTTCCTCCTCATTCAATATTCCTGATGCGATTGCCAGTGCGACGACACGCTCGGCCCTGAGCACGACGGGACGGTCCACCATCTTGCCGTTGACTGCGATGACGCCGGATCCCTTGGCACGTGCCTCCTTGATGGCGGCTATGATCCTCAATGCCTTGTCTATGTCCTTCTGCTTGGGAGCGAAGACTTCGTTCACGACCTCTATCTGGCGAGGGTTGATGATCGACTTGCCGTCGAATCCGAGGTTCTTTATAAGCTCCACTTCCTTGCGGAAAGTCTCCATGTCGTCGAGGTTGGAGTACACCGTGTCGAAGCAGGCGATCCCGGCCGCCCTGGCCGCGACGACTATGGTCTCGCGGGCGAGAAGGAGCTCGGACCCTTCGGGGGTCCTGGGGGTCTTAAGGTTGGCGGTGTAGTCCTCGGCTCCGAGGGCGATTCCCATCATGCGGGTGGAAGCGGAGGCGATCTCGAAGGCATTCACTATGCCCAGGGCGCTTTCGATGGCGGCCATGATCCGGGTACGCCCCACACAGCCGAGTTCGGTCTCCACCTTGACGATCTCGGCCTCGAGTTCGCGGACCTCGTCGGCGGTCTCCGTCTTGGGCATGCGGATCACGTCCACGCCCGCCTTGACGACAGCCTCGACGTCCTTCTTCCCGTAAGGGGTGCTGAGGGGGTTGATCCTCACGACCATCTCGGTGCCGCCGTAGTCTATGGACTTCAACGCGTTGTAAACAAGCAGCCTGGCTGCATCCTTCTCGGCCATGGTGACGGAATCCTCAAGGTCCAGCATGATGGAGTCCGGACCGTAGATATGGGCGTCGGCCATCATCCCGGGATTGTTGCCCGGGACGAACATCATAGTCCTTCTCAGTCTTTCCATACGTCCTTACCGGTTGCGCGGACAGCCGCCGCAGTTACACGTGCCCTGATTGTGCAGTCCAAGGCTCCCTTGTCGGTAGCCTGGACGTAGGCGTTCTCTATGCCGAGTCCGCGGAGGGTCTCGGTGATCACTGACTTGATCTGCCTTCCGAAACGTGCGGAGACAGAACTTTGCAGGTCAACCTGCAGGCCGTCCCCGGGAGCGATCCGGACCATGATGTCCCCCGATTCCAGGGTTCCGGCCATTGCATTCTTGATTTCCATGATGAAACTAGTTGTTCAGTTGCAAATTGTACGCGAAAATAGCTATTTCCATGACAAATCCAAAGCATTTTCCATGTTATTGGACAAGAAAAGGAAGCGGACAAGCAATTTTTTGCACATTATCGGCATTAAAAGAGTACATATTGCTTGCCTTTAGAAAAAAAAATGACTATTTTCGTTCCTCGAAATAGCTATTAATAACTACATCATTAATACTGTCAACACATTTTTATGAGAACACTATCCGTTGATGACCTCGCGGGCATCAAGAAAAGGGCGGAGAGCAATCTCGAACTCAGGGAGAAGAGCAACACCCTTGTTTCTGAAGAAAGCTGCGGCATCGAGAAAGGAACCGGCCACATGCAGATCCTCTGCTGCGGCGGTACCGGTTGCAAAGCCTCCGAAAGCGCCCTGATCGTAGAGAACCTGAAGGCATCCCTGGCCCAGCACGGCCTCTCGGACAAGGTGGAGGTCATAACCACCGGCTGTTTCGGTTTCTGCGAAAAGGGTCCGATCGTCAAAATCATCCCAGACAACACTTTCTACACCCAGGTGAGTCCCTCGGATGCGGAGGAGATAGTCTCCGAGCACATCGTCAAGGGACAGAGAGTGGACCGTCTCCTGTATGTCGAACCCGAGACCGGAAAACACATCTCCGACTCCAAGCACATGAACTTCTACGGCAAGCAGGTGCGCATAGCCCTGCGGAACTGCGGGTTCATCGATCCGGAGAACATCGAGGAATACATCGCGAGGGACGGTTACGCCGCACTCGCCGACGTCCTTTTCAACAAGACCCCCGAGCAGGTCATCGAGATGGTCAAGGCCTCCGGCCTCCGCGGCCGTGGCGGCGCCGGCTTCCCCACGGGCAAGAAATGGGAATTCTGCCGCGCCTACCAGGCGGATGACAAGTACGTGGTCTGCAATGCCGACGAAGGCGATCCGGGTGCGTTCATGGACCGTTCCATCATGGAGGGAGACCCGAACTCGATCATCGAGGCCATGATCATCTGCGGCTACTGCACCGGAGCCCACAACGGCCTGATCTACATCAGGGCTGAATATCCCCTCGCGGTCAGCAGGCTCCAGATCGCCATCAAGCAGGCCCGTGAATATGGATTCATAGGGAAGGACATACTCGGATCCGGATTCGACTTTGACATAGAGATCCGGTACGGTGCAGGAGCATTCGTCTGCGGAGAGGAGACCGCCCTCATCCATTCCATGGAAGGAAAGCGCGGCGAGCCTACCCTCAAGCCACCGTTCCCCGCCGAATCAGGCTACATGGGGAAACCTACCAACGTCAACAACGTCGAGACCCTGGCCAATGTCCCCGTCATCCTGACCAGGGGGCCGGAGTGGTTCGCTTCGATCGGCACTGCCAACTCCAAGGGAACCAAGGTGTTCGCCCTCGCAGGCAAGATCAACAACGTGGGCCTCATCGAAGTCCCGATGGGAACCACGCTGCGTGAGATCATCTACGACATCGGAGGCGGTGTCAAGAACGGGAAGAAGTTCAAGGCCGTCCAGACCGGAGGACCTTCCGGCGGATGCCTCACCGAGAAGCACCTCGACATACCCATAGACTACGAAAGCCTCACCGCTGCAGGCTCAATGATGGGATCCGGCGGAATGATCGTGATGGATGAAGACGACTGCATGGTCTCCATCGCCAAGTTCTACCTTGAGTTCATCGTCGGCGAATCCTGCGGCAAGTGCACCCCGTGCCGCATCGGCAACAAGCGGATGCTCGAGATCCTTACCAGGATCACCGAAGGCAAGGGCGAGATGAAGGACCTTGAGCAGCTCAAGAACCTGGCCTCCGTCATCAAGGACACCGCTCTCTGCGGCCTTGGCCAGACGTCCCCCAACCCTGTCCTCTCCACGATGAACAACTTCTATGATGAATATGAAGAGCACGTGAAGAAGCACAAGTGCCGTGCGAAGAAGTGCAAGGCCCTCCTGACCTACACGATCAATCCCGAACTCTGCCGGGGTTGCGGCATCTGCGCAAAGGACTGCCCCGCCTCCGCCATCATGGGAGACGTCCGCAAACCTCATGTCATCAATCCCTACCAGTGCATACGCTGCGGAATGTGCATGAGCCGCTGCCACTTCGGAGCCATTTCAGTAATCTAAATGACGCTTGCCATGGAAAATATCAACCTCACGATAGACAACCACAGTGTTTCCGTTCCCAAAGGGACGATGGTCCTGGAAGCCGCGGAATCAATCGGAATATCCATCCCCACCCTCTGCCACCTGGACCTCAAGGGTACCTGCATGCAGAACCGTCCCGCTTCCTGCCGCCTCTGCGTGGTGGAGATCCAGGGACGCCGCAACCTCGCTCCGGCATGCGCCACCAGGTGCACTCCGGACATGGTCGTACGCACCAACTCCATGCGTGTCATCAGGGCCCGCAAGACAATCGCCGAGCTGATCCTGTCCGACCATCCCAATGACTGCCTCACCTGCCCCAAATGCGGGGAATGCGAGCTTCAGGCCCTCATCACCCGCCTGAACATCACAGAGATGCCCTTCAAGGGCGGGGAACTCTCGCAGCGGAAGAAGGAACTCACCCCTTCCATCACCAGGAACATGGACAAGTGCATATTCTGCCGTCGCTGCGAAAGCGTGTGCAACAATGTCCAGACAGTCGGAGCCCTCGGCGCAGTCCGCCGCGGATTCAACACCACCATCGCTCCGACCTTCGACAAGATGGTGAAGGACACCAACTGCACCTACTGCGGACAGTGCGTGGCAGCCTGTCCTACCGGTGCCTTGACCGAGCGCGACTACACCGACCGCCTCATGGACGACCTCTGCGATCCTGACAAGGTGGTCATCGCCCAGCCTGCCCCTGCGGTAAGGGCAGCCCTCGGGGAAGAGTTCGGCATGGCTCCCGGAACCCTGGTTACCGGGAAACTTGCCACCGCACTCCGCGAACTGGGATTCGACTATGTGTTCGACACCGACTTCGGAGCCGACATGACCATAATGGAGGAAGGTGCGGAGATCATCGACCGCCTGAAGAGGCATCTTGCCGGCGACACGACGGTCAAGCTCCCCATCATGACCTCCTGCTGCCCTGCATGGGTCAATTTCTATGAGCATGAATATCCGGACCTGCTCGACTACCCTTCCACCTCAAGGTCGCCCCAGCAGATGTTCGGGGCCATCGCCAAGAGCTACTGGGCGGAGAAGATGGGCATCCCGCGCGAGAAACTGGTCGTGGTCTCCATAATGCCCTGCCTCGCCAAGAAGTACGAGTGCGAAAGGCCCGAACTCAAGCACGAAGGCAAACCGGACGTCGACTACTCCATCTCCACCAGGGAGCTTGCCAGGATAATCAAGAGGGCCAACATCGGATTCGCAAACCTTCCGGACAGCGATTTCGACAACCCCATGGGTGAATCCACAGGGGCAAGCGTGATCTTCGGCACCACCGGCGGAGTCCTCGAAGCCGCCCTGCGTACCGTTTACGAAGTGTTCACGGGCAAGACGCTCCCCAAGGTCGACTTCAACGAGGTGCGCGGCCTTGAAGGGATAAGGGAGGCTGTCATCGACATCGACGGATTCCCTCTCAAGGTAGCCATCGCCCACACTCTGGGCAATGCGCGCAAACTGATGGACCGCCTGCGGGAAGGCACACTCGACTACCACGTGGTGGAAGTGATGGCATGCCCCGGCGGCTGCATCGGCGGCGGCGGACAGCCTTACCACCATGGCCGCATCGAAGTGCTTCAGGCCCGCCAGAAAGCCCTCTACCAGGAGGATGCCAACAAGCCCGTACGCAAGAGCCATGAGAACAAGGACATCCAGAAACTTTACTCAGAGTATCTCGGAGCCCCGCTAAGCGAGAAAGCGGAACACCTTCTCCACACCCACTACACCGACAAGTCAATCAAATAACCTGGTAAACATTATTGGATATGGCAGAAATCAAACTTGCCTGCGAAGTTGTCAAGCAGGTCGAAGACATTTGCGAAAAGCACGGTAACAAGCCAGGCGAACTGATCAACATTCTCCACGAATGCCAGGGGCTGCACGGCTACCTCCCGGAATCGATGCAGAGGGTCATAGCCCGCAAGCTGGGGATTCCCCCGGCACAGGTCTACGGCGTCGTGACCTTCTACTCATTCTTCACGATGACCCCTAAGGGGCGCCATCCGATTTCCGTATGCCTCGGTACGGCATGCTACGTGCGAGGTTCAGAACAGATCCTCGAGGAAATCAAGAGGGTGCTTGGCATCGAGGTCGGGGAAACGACTCCCGACGGGAAATTCTCCCTGGACTGCCTGCGCTGCGTCGGCGCATGCGGACTGGCCCCCGTGATGATGATAGGCGAGAAAGTCTACGGGCGCATGGAGCCCAAGAACATAAGAAAAATCCTCGAGGAAGTCGAGGATTGATCTTAGGTGAGTATGATACTTAGGATCAGAAGCCTAATCTGAGGCCGAAGGTCCAACGTTCGAGAGACGGTCCGGGTTCAGGGAACTGACGGACCGTTTCCGGCATATACTTGACGAAGATTCCAAGCCCGTCGTAGGAGAGGGCCCCGATGAAATCATAGCCCCAACGGTTCACGTTGGCTCCCTTGGTGTGGGTGATCGTCCGCGTGTTGCCGTCCAGGAGACTGGTATGGACAGACGCATTGAGGTTGAGGATGGCTTCAGCCCCGGCCAGGAACTCCCACTTGCCGGCATAGATCCTGAGCGTTGCAGGGAACAGGAAAGACGTGGTGGTGATGCGGGAAACCCTGTCCTTGGATTTAGTCTCATCGGCAGTCATGTCACGGGCGACGATGTTGTTGGCATTGTCCAGGTCGAACCTCCTGTCCTTTGACCTGTAGTAGTCCCATGCTATGTCAGCGCCGACATTGAGGCTGAACCAGGAGACCGGACGCAGGTAAGCGTTGAAAAGTGCAAAGTCGATCTGGCCGGAGCGAAGGCCGCTTGTGGTGAATGCATCGGACTTGAGGGAGTGGAAACCGAGGTTCAACGCTCCGACAGCTTCGAAATCGGCTTTCTTGAAGTCCCCGTCGGCGGGAACTTCCTTCGACCTCCTTGAAGGGAGGTTCTCGATGTCCGAGAGCAGGTCGGAACTCTGGTTCTGGGCAAAGACGAAATTCAGCGACATCACAAGCGCCGCAACGATGGTAATAGTTCTTCTCATTGTATCGTAGGTTTTTATTGTTTGCGTGTTCCAGTTCCTTCAATCCTGATGTACGGAAGACGGGCCACCATGGTGAAACCCGGGGGAAGCACCTCGCGGATCCTCACGATCGGATCTGACTTGTCGGCGGACTTCCTGGATCTCAGTTCCTCGAGGAAACTCTTCTTCGCCGGGTAGGCGACAATCCTGTACTTGGTGATTCCGGCCTTGGAGGCTGCATAACGGACGGCATCCATCAAGATACCGGTTTCATCCGCGAGTCCGATCCCGAGAGCGTCCTTCCCCGCCCAGACACGTCCCTGGGCAATGGAATCCACGGACTCACGGCTCATTCCGCGTCCCTCTCCGACGACCCCGACAAAAGTGTCGTAGATGTTGTCGATGGACTTCTGGTACCACTCGACTTCCTTCTCGTCCATGGGGCGGAAGCCGCTTCCCAGGTCGCTGTGGGCATTGGTCCCGACAGAATATGCATTGATGTGAAGCAGCTTCTTCAGGGCACCACCGTAGACAATCGACTGACCGAACACGCCGATCGAGCCTGTAAGGGTCGAGTTGTCCACGAAGATCCTGTCAGTGCCGGCAGAGATCAGGTAGCCGCCTGAAGCCGCATAGTCCCCGTAGCTGGCGATGACAGGTTTATGTTTCCTCAGGAGCTCTATCTCCCTGCGGATCATGTCTGCAGCCACGACCTCTCCTCCCGGGGAGTTGACCCTCAAGACGACAGCCTTGACTGAAGAGTCGGCCCTGACACGGGCGATCTCGCTGGAGAACTTCTCTCCTGCGATACCGCTGCCGGACCTTACGATTTCGCCTTCGGCATAGATCACGGCAACCTTGTCCGAACCGTTATCCTTCAGCTTCTTCACGTAATCCGACATGGATACCTTCTTGACGACTGACAGCTCCGACTCACCGAAAAGATGCGACAGGTAAGCCTGCATCTCGTCCCTGTACTTGAGACCATCGACAAGCCCATGGTCTAGCCAGTCCTGGGAGCCATTCAGTTCCAGCCCGTCCACGATCTGGCGAACCTTCTCCTCCTCCAGACCCCGGCTGGCCGCTATCGAACCCACGACCGGATTCCAGATCGACGAAAGGAGCACCTCGTACTGTTCCCTGTTCTCCGGGCTGATCTCGCTCCGGATGTACGGTTCTCCAGCGGACTTGTAGCTCCCGTGACGGATTAGCTGGACCTCGACCCCTAGGGTATCAAGCAGGTCCTTGTAATACAAAAGGTTCGAAGAAAAGCCGTTCAGGGTGCCGCTCGAGCCGGGATGCATGAACACCCTGTCGGCGACGGACCCGAGATAGTAGGATGCGTTGCTGAATGAGACTCCGTAGCAGACCACGGGCTTGCCCTTCTGCCTGAACCTTGCGAGGGATTCACGTATTTCCTCACAGGTGCTCAGGGATGCGGACATCTTGTCAGGACGGAAGAAGACCATCGCGATCTCGGGGTCTTCGGCGGCCTTCTCCAAGGCCCGCTCTACAGAGAGGAGCGACACGGATGATTTGGTGTCCAGTCCCCCGAGCAACGAGAAATCGAAGGACGACCCTCCCCTTTCAGTGACCGAGATCCCATTGTCGAAATACAGGATTTTCCCTTTAAGGTAGCCCTGGGCGGGAAGAATGGTACTGACTGACAGGAAAGCCGCCGCAAGGAGCAGATTGAGATGCTTCATTTATGTTTGATGGAATGTTACTCCCAAAAGTAACAAAAAAAATCAATTCTCAACATCTTCAGGTATGGCAACCTTCGGGAGGATACCCTTGAGGAAGGCAATCGCTATTCCGTAGTTCGTCATGGGGACCCCCTGCCTCCTGGCGGATTCAACCCTGGCAAGCAAATGCCTTCTCGAGAAGACGCAGCCGCCGCAGTGGATGACCAGGGCATATGGGTGAAGATCGGAAGGGAAATCCCTGCCGGAGACGATGTCGAAAGAAAGGATGCTGTCCCGGGGACGATCCGGATACCTCTCACCAAGGTACTTGCGGAGCAGGTTCGGGATCTTTACCCGCCCGATGTCCTCCCCCAGGGGGACGTGCGAGCAGGATTCGGCAATCAGGACCCTGTCCCCCGGGACAAGCCTTCCGATGGCGGAAGCACTCTTTACGAAGTAATTAATGTCGCCCTTGTAGGCAGCCATCAGCACGGAGAACGAAGTCAGACGCGTCCCTGACGGGACCATGGGGGCGACCGCAGCGAAGACCGAAGAATCGACGATCACCAGGTCCGGCTTCCGGGACAATGCCGCAAGGGTGGCTGCGAAAGTATCCGGAGTACAGCAGACGCTCGTTCCGCCAGCATCGAGGAGTTCGCGGAGTACCTGCACCTGGGGCATTATCAGCCTGCCTTTAGGGGCTTCCGAGTCCTGCGGCATCACCAGCACCACGAGGTCTCCCTTGCCGGCCAGGCCGCCCAGCAGGCTCCGGGCGCCGAAGTCCTGGGGCACTTTCTCAAGCAATGCGGAAAACAGCTCCCCGATACCGTCGCCGGTGACTGCGCTTACAGGAAGAGGCGTGGCCCCGATGCCGGAGGCAACCTTGCGGACTTGGTCTTCAGGATCTTCCAGCAAGTCCGACTTCCCAAGTACGGCCACGAAAGGTTTTCCGGACCGCTCAAGGTCCTTCGCCAGGGCTTGTTCGAGAGGGAGGGCCTCCGGTGAGCCGCTGCAGACCAGGACCACGATATCGGACTCGGCAATCCTGGCACGGGCCTTCTCCAGCCGCGAAGGGCCGAGGACTCCGGCATCATCCAGGCCGGCGGTGTCGATGAGGATGCAGGGGCCGAGTCCCGGAATCTCTACAGCCTTGGCCACCGGGTCGGTGGTAGTACCAGGGACATCCGAGACTATGGACACCTGCTGCCCTGCCATCGCATTGACCAGGGACGACTTGCCGGCATTGCGGCAGCCGGCGAAAACTATGTGCAACCTTTCGGACTGTGGAGTATCCATGGGCAGTGACCTAGAACCTGAAATCCCTTTCGCCGACGGCTATCCTGTCCAGGTAGGACAAGGCCCGTGTCCGCACGGGCTCCGGGACCTTCTCCATCTCCTTGCGGATGAGAGCCTGCCCGGCCGACCGCGTCTGCGGTGAAGCATAATCCATAAGGTATTCCTCAAGGGTGAGAAGGGCGTTCGGCGTGCAGCAGTGATGGATCTTCCCGGCCTTGACGAGGCTCATGAAGCGGTCGCCGGTACGTCCCTCCCGGTAGCATGCAGTGCAGAATGAAGGAATATGGTCCATCCCGATCAGCCAGTCCACGACCTCGTCCAGTGAACGGAGGTCATGGACGTCGAACTGGGCGGTCTCGTCATGGCGTTCCGGAGTGGTGTAGCCGCCGACGGAAGTCCTCGAGCCGCCTGAAATCTGGGATATTCCGAGTCCCAGGACCTTCTCGCGGACCTTCCTGGACTCGCGGGTGGAGATGATCATCCCGGTGTAGGGAGCGGCGATCCTGATAATCGCGACAATCTTGCAGAATATGTCGTCGGGCAGGACGTTCGGGAAGTCCGAGAGGTCGATGTCGTCCGCCGGGCACAGCCTCGGAACGCTGATGGTATGGGGACCTACCCCGAAACGGGCCTCCAGGTGCTCGGCGTGCATCAGCTGGCCGACCAGTTCGTAGCGGTAGTTGTTCAGGCCGTAGAGGACGCCGCAGCCGACGTCGTCGCAGCCTCCCTCCTGGGCACGGTCCATCGCCTCGGTGTGGTAGCAGTAGTCGCTCTTCGGGCCGGTGGGATGCAGGGCCTCGTAGTTCTTCCGGTCGTAGGTTTCCTGGAAGAGGATGTAGGTACCTATTCCGGCACCGTGAAGACGCCTGTAATTCTCCACGGTAGTCGCTGCTATGTTGACGTTCACGCGTCGTATGGAGCCGTTGCCGCTCTTGGTGGAATAGATCGTCTTTATGGACTCGAGGATGTATTCAAGCGGATTGTGGACCGGGTCCTCCCCCGCCTCGACGGCCAGCCTCTTGTGTCCCATGTCCTCCAGGGCACGGACCTCGGCAGCGATCTCCTCCTGGCTGAGCTTCCGGCGCGGAATCGTGCGGTTCTTGCCATGGTAAGGGCAGTAGACACAGCCATTGACGCAGTAATTGGAAAGGTACAGGGGTGCGAAGAGCACTATCCTGTTACCATAAAATGCCTCCTTGATTTCCCTGGCCAGCGAGAAAAGACGCTGGTTCATTTCCGGGATGTCGCAGTCCAGGAGGACCGCAGCCTCTTTATGCGAGAGCCCGTGCAGGGAAGCAGCCTTGTTCAGGATGCCTTCGATGAGGCTCCGGTTGCTTTTGTTCCTGGAGGCATAATCCAGGCTCTCGCGAATTTCCTCGTCGCAGATGAATTCTTCTGCGTGAGATGATTTAGGGTTGTATGTAGCCATTATTCTTGTTTTGGAATTTCTTTATCTTCCCTGCCAGCTCGCGGTAGTCGCCGGTATTCTTTCCGTCCTTGAAGTTGCGGAAATAGACATTCTCGGAAAGGATGCTCCCATCCTTTCCCTCCAGGGTAAGGGTCATCGTGCACGGTCCGTCAGGGACGCCGCTGCAATCTATCGCATCGACGGTCATGTCCTCGCCGAGCGAGACCTCGGCAGTTGCGGCGAACACCTCCTCGTCCTCAAGGTCCGTCACCGAGATCCTGACCGAAAGGCTGTCCTGCCGGCCGCAGGAAGAGTTGACTACCTGGACCTGCATCGTGACGGGATTGAACTGGACGTGCAACGGCTCACAGGCCTTCTTCACACCTTCGAAGGCCCATGTCCTGTCGAAGAAATAGTCGTAAGTCTGCCATGCAAGGCTTGGCCACGCACTGTGGGACATCCAGATCAACAGGCCCTTGCGGGCAACGTTGTTCGCCTCGTACATAGCCCGGTAGCCTTCATGGTTGATGAACTGCGCCGCCGAGCAGAACGACTCGGCATCTTTCATCGCTTCCTCGCCGAAACCGTCCCGCACCATCTGCATGAAGGTAGCGTCGCCCTGGGCTCCGGTCATTGTGAAGTCGTGCTGGCCCCAGACATCGTCATTGGGCCAGAGGTGGTCTTCCCCGACAGTACGGACAAGGCTGGGATACTCCATCATTGCCGGCATTCCCCTCTCTGTGTGGAATTTACCGGCCGGGATCGAGAAATACGAATCCGGATCCACGGCACGGTACGGTCCGTGACCGGAGACACCTCCCTCCGCGGAATTCGGGATGTAGAGGATTCCGGGATGGAGTTCTCCCACGGCCCTTGAAAGCCTTGAACCCAGAAGTGCCGGAGGATTGCCCTCGTTCCTGCCGCAGTAAAGCCCGATGCATGGATGCCGGCGGATGCGGGACACATAGTCGCGGGCATTGTCTTCGAACATGTCGAAGTCGTCCGGGTCCGGGCCGTCCGCCGGATTGGCAAGCCAGAAGTCCTGCCAGACCACTATGCCGTATTTGTCGCAGGCCTGGTAGAAGGCATCGGAACCGGTCTGCCCGACCCAGTTGCGGATCATGTTCAGGTTCATCTCGCGGTGGAGCGCTACCGCCCTGTCATATTCGGCATCCCCGTAACGCAGGAGGAATTCGCTGAAGCCCCAGTTGCCGCCCTTGGGGAAGAAACGCCTCCCGTTGATGTAGATCTTCAGGTCCGTCCGGGCCCCTGAATATGTGAACTCGCGTATCCCCGCCTTGTAGGATAGGGTAAGGAGGGTGGAATCGCCCGCCTCCCTTCCCTCGGGGATGAATGAATAAGTGGCGTCATGAAGGACCGGGTCGCCGTAACCGGCGGGCCACCAAAGGCCGAAAGCACGGTTCCGGAGCTCGGGGAACTCCCTTGGCGAGAAGACCACCTGCTTCTTTTCTCCGGGCCGAAGAATGACTTCCTTCGAAAAAGAGATGGAGTCCACGGTGCCGAGGATCGTGCCCTTTACCGTCGAACCGGTCAGGTTCTCAAGGTCGACCGACGGGGTGATGGTCGCCAGGGTATCTGCCACCTTACTCTGTACCAGCGGATTGGAAACGAGGACATCTTCGGATGGGATGAAACGGACATCATTCCATATTCCCACGTCGCGGCCCCTTACCGTCGGGATCCAGTCCCAGCCTACAGTTGCATGGAAGGTCGGATTGTCGGCCCCCAGCTCTCCTCCGTTGAAGTCCGGGCTCTGGGCATCCTTTTCCTTCACGGCCCCAGGATGGGCCGGAGGAATGATCTTGACTGCCAGGAAGTTCTGCCCGTTTACCGCTAAATCGGTCACGTCGAACCGGGCGCTGCGGAAAGCTCCCGCGATGTCACCGAGCCTGCTGCCGTTGAGAAAGACTTCCGCCTTCCAGTTGATGCCGTCGAAACACAGCAGGGTTCGCCTTAGGGTGTCTTTCTGGAGAGGGATCATACCCCTGTACCAGAACTCGCCGCCGAAGAAGGATTCGGAAATCTGCTGCATATTGTCGGAAAAGGCAGGGTCCGGAACCGCCCCGGCGGCAACGTAGCTCCCGAGGACGGTCCCCGGTACCACGGCAGGAAGCCAGAAAAGGGAGTTGTAGCCGGGCCTGGAGATATCCTCCCCGCTGCCTTCGACCTTGGACGCACGCTGCACCTGCCAGAAGCTCAAGGCGTCGGTAATGGCATCACCGGCAGCCTCCCGGTCGCCGTCCAGAAGGGACCTGCCTGCCTGCACGGCCACATCCTTGACCTTGCCGGCAAGGCCGCCCGCATCGGGGACCTGGAGTCCGATGACCTCGATCTCGCTGACGGCGAAATGGCCGGTGGAATCCGCCCCGGACATGTTGAGCCTGACATAACGCCCCTCCCCCTTCTTGACAGGGGCTATCGAAAGGAGCGAATCACATGGCGGGACGACCATGACCTTTTTCCATTTCGAGCCATCCTCGGAAGTCTCGATGTATGAAAGTGCGGCCTTGTGGATCCAGTGGACGTTCACCGACACGAACTTGCTTACGGAACCAAGGTCGACCGTAATCCACTGGGGGGAATCGTCCGCACTCATCCAGACGCTGGAGAAATCCATCGAAGGCAGGACGTTGAAGCCGCGGGAATCCTTGTCGGCATACGGTCCGGTGTCCCTGGACTTCGGGAAATAACCCTTTTGGGAGAAATCCACCGAGGCTATCTCCCAGAACAGGGCGCTGTCCATCTGGAATTCAACACGGAAACGGCTGAAATCCAAGGCTTCCTTCAGTGGGATTGAAAGTTCCAGCAGCCGTACCGGACACTCCGCCTGACCTGTCTCCTTGTTTGGATCGGAGACCATGACCTTGCCGTAAGGCCGGCCTGGCAATCCCCTGCCCTTCAGTTCCCCTACCGTTTCAAGGGAATCACTCCCGGCAAGGCAGCGCACGCTCCAAGGCCCCTTTGCAGGTTCCTTGTACGCAACCGTACCAACGATCCTGACGCATCCGGCAGAGAAGGTCCTGGCACTCCACTCATATTCAAGGAAATCGGAAGGGCCCTCGAGGGTGGCGCGGGAATAAGGGCCATGGTCCACAGTCCATTCCTTTTCACGCTTCGGCAGTTCCCCGGCAGAGGTAGATACCTTCAACCATGCAGGTTCCAGGGAATCCACCACACCGTCGGTGACAAGCTGGGCGGTAAGGTTGTAATCATAATTGGACGACGCGACGGCAGCCTTGTTCAAGGCAATGTTCACAGCGTCGGTCTTCCTTCCGCCGCCGCAGCCACAGGCGGCTGCTCCGAGAAGCGCGGCCAGGAAAAGGTATGTTGCATGCTTAGCCATATAAGGTCATTTTTCGCTCCTCACTCCCTTTACCTTCCTGACCACGAGGAATATGTCGGCAAGGCTCACCAGGACGAAAAGACCGGCTCCGAGCAGGACCGCGGGCATCATGGAAGAAGAGCCTATGCCGGGAAGAAGGTCCCCAAGGGCCGCGACATACTTTGTCCGGAGCCAGGAGACAAGGGCAAGCGAAGCTGCCAGGGAGAGGGCGTTGAGTGAGACTGCAAGGATAATGTAGGGCCTCGATATCCGGCCTCTCGAATACCCGGCCAGCACAAGGTCCTCCATGGTGGAAGAATTCTTTTCGACGAGAAGATAGATGCTGAGCACCAGCATCATGAAACTGAGCAGGCAGATGACTATGCCTATCCCGACGACGATGGCGGCGACTATCCGAAGGAAGCCGCTCATCCTGGAGGCTCCGCCCGAATCCCCTTCCGTCTCGTAGTTGTGCGACTCCAGGAACCTGGATAGGTTGGAGTCGGAGACGTTGTCGACTTTCACTATCACGCGGGAAGGCGACTTCGAACCGGTCCCGAGCAGTCCGTTGGACCATTCCATGAAAGACTGCGGGACCAGGATGGTGTTCAGCCGGCTTGAAAGCCCGACCACCTTTCCGGTGACCTGGACCCTGGCGCCGTTCCCCCTCAGGATGAGGTTGAGACTCACGAGGCCGAACACGCTGCCGCTTACCTTGGGAAGGGACCTGCTTGGAGCGAAACCGAAATTATAGACGTTGATGTAGGCCTTCGGGATGATGATCGGCACGACGCCGGACTCGGGATCGAAGGTCCATTTCCTGTCCTTGTCCGCGAAATCCACGAAACTGTCGGGGACACTTTCGAAAAAGAGTTCGGTCGAGGCAAGTTCGACCCCGGCCACGCTGATGTCTCCGAACACCTCGTAACTGGCGGCGGAGAAAACCCCTACTTCCCTGGCGAAGGGCTGCTCCCGGATCGTCTTCAACTCCTTTTCGGAGAAACCACCCTTCCCGGACAGGAGACCGACCTTTTTGTTGACGATCACATAGTCCGAGCCGAAGAGGTTGTCCCCGCCTTCGAGCGCGGGGCTCACGTCCTTGTAGAACTGCCATCCGAACAGGACTATCAGCATCCCCAGGAGGTCCGCAAGGACGAATCCTGCGAACTGCGGGACGCTTACATGCTTTCCGAGCAATTTCCAGAGAAGGTTCATAGCGAAAGCCTCCTTCCATAATCAAGACCCGCGTGCTTCCCGATGGACGTGACGACAACCCCGGCGCCGTTTGAAGCGGCTTCTTCCATCAGAAGCCTCGCCAGGAGGGCTCCGTTTCCGTCGTCGAGATGGCTGACGGGTTCATCGCAGAAAATGAAGTCGAACGGCTGGCAGAGGGCGCGCACGAGAGCCACCCTCTGCTGCTGGCCGAAGGACATGAGCTTCACCTTGGTGTCCAGCTTGTCCGCTATTCCGAGCCTGTCGAAGCAATCCACGATCCACTCCCGGGACTTGTAACCGGTGAGGTCGTTCTTGATCCGAACATTCTCGTAGGCCGTGAGCTGGGGGAAGAGGCGGAGTTCCTGGAAAATCATGCTGAGGGACCTCTGCCTGATGCGGGTCCAGGATGAGTCGCCGAACGAACGGATGTCCCTTCCGTCGAAGAGGACCGTTCCAGAGTAATCGTCCCGCCAGCCGTAGAGGAAACTGCACAGGGAAGTCTTCCCCCTGCCGCTGGCCGCCTCAACGAGGCAGACCTCCCCTTTCGTGAAAGCAAGGTCCGTCCCCCAGACCTCCGACCGGAGGTCCATTCCCCGGAACACGTCCGGCACAACTCCATGAAGCTCGATCCGCTGCATTACCGGCCGACGGAAATAACAACGTACCTGGTGTCCTTGAAATACTTCCGCAGGAATTTCCTGGCCTGCCTGACATCATCGTCATCGTAGGTCAGCTCCGAAACTATCGACAGGATCCCGTCGACATCGGCGAACATTGCCATGGCCTTGCCTGCGCATGCGCTGGCAACCGCAGGGGGCAGGCTGCCTTTCGAGCCTCCCTGGCTGAAGGTGGAAAGGACGATGTCGCCGCCATCCTTCTGGAAAGTAACGTCGGCGCCGTCCATTTCGAATGACCATCCATTGCCCGAGCGGACCAGTTCGTCTCCGGCTGCCTCCTGCAAGAGGCCCACCACATCGTCGTAGATGTTTCCGGCAGGGAGGCTGAGCGTGACCTTGGGGATCTCGTCACCCGTCACCCCGTCGAAGCCGAGAGCGGCGACACCGTCGATCGAGCCAAGGAGCTTGGCAAGGCTGAGGCTTCCGTCGAGTCCGATTTCCTCCAGGGCCTCATCGAATTCGTCGGACAGTTCGCTGAAGGAATCCGTGTTCTTCTTCAACCAGTCAAGGATGGCAGGACCGGAGAAGCCCAGAAGCAGGCCGGCCTGCGAGGAAGAAGACAGTTTCGCCAGCGAAGAAGACTTGATTGCAGGGAGCATCGACAGGGATTCGGCTATAAGCGCATCGTTTGTTCCCCTGGGCGACACAGCCTTGACGTCGAGGCCCATCACCTCGCCGTCGAAGTCCACTCCGAAGACTACGGCAAGGTCGGAATAGTCCCAGGCCTTGAGCGCCCTGGAAAGCTTCCTGTCATACTCTCCGATCTCACCGACGATTTCGTCGAAATCAACGTCGTTGTCGTCCAAGATGTCCATGTACAGGGAATAATCGATGATTCCAGCGACCGGTCCCTTGACGGACTTGAGGCTGCCGTAGGAGGGCGTAGCCACGAACTGTCCGCCGGGCACCTGCCCTCCGGATAGGAGGGACACGGCAAGGTCGGCCATGCGGCCTGAGCCCTGGTCGTCGAGGCCGGCAAGCATAATCCCGGCCTTCCCGCTCCAGGCTATGGTCACATCGTCGAAATCCACGATGTAATCTACGTCCCCGTCATGTTTCACCCTTCCGGCGGAAGAACAGGACGAGGCGAAAGCCTTGGGGTCGGAAAGTGCGAAGGTGACCCCGACGAAGTGGTTGGAGCGGCCTTCAGTGGAGAGGAAGGCGTAGATGTCGGACTGGAGGTCGATGCCCTTGTAGGGGATGTCCGCGTCGTACTCGTCGTTCCAGGCCGCGTTGAGCTCGTCGATCGCGCTGGACAGGTCGACCCCGTTTTTCTGGAGGGCGGCGGGGTTGATGCGCAGCACGGCCTGCGAGTTGCCGGGGATGGCGTCGAGATAATCGGCGGAATTCCTGTCACAGGCACAGAACAGGAACGCCAGGGCGGCAGATACCGCGAAAACAGTTTTTTTCATCTGGTCAAATTATTAAGTGTCAGTTTTCAATCTTGGTATGGAGGACGACATGCTCGGCGACCTTGCGGAGCTTGGCGGCCGTGTCGGGGTCGATGTCGCAGTTTGACGGAGACGGCCCGAACTTCTGCCCGAACAGCATGAGATAGTTCACGCAGGCCTTGAGGTAAGTACCTTTAGGGGACTGATGGTGACCGTCGGTGTGGAGAAGGTTTATCTCGGGATACATCTTGCGGCAGATAGTGAAGGCATCCCCGATCGGGGAGACTCCGGCACCGGAACGCTTGGCAACCTTGCGGGTGCCCTTGGCGAGGGCCTCGTCGAATTCAGCCTCCGTGGGGAAGCCTCCGTTCTCCATGGCCGGATAGGACCACGTGCGTTCGAGGATGATCCGGCAGTCCCGGGACCATGTCCTGACGCAGTCCGAAAGGGTCTCGAAATCCTTGCGGATGTAAGGATATTCACTCCTCAACGCCTTGAAGCGGGCTCCGGCCTGGCTCTGGTCCTGGAGGAAGGCTACGTCATAACCGCCCTCACCGATGGCCTCAGCCGTGGGAGCATAGACTATGTGGTTGGCAAAAGTGTAGCCTCCCTTGGTGGAAACATGTATGTCCAGCCAGTGCCCTTCGAAGGCTGCGATCTCCTGGAGCTTGTGCGGGGAGTCGAAGAAATATGTGAACGAATTGCCGATGCAGAGGACTTTGGTGGTGTCCTGGCATGGCACCGGGGAGGGCTTGGGCGCATATTCGTCATGCGGCTTCTGTCCCATGCAAGGAAGTGCAGCGACAAGGAGGGCTGCGATCGTAAGCTTCAATCTCATGGTCATGTCGAGTCTAGTGTTTGACAACTTGTTTCAAGAAATACAAATGTAGCAATTTCGGATGGATAAACTACAGAAGAAATTGCTAATTTTGCTCTGTCGACAAAAGAAACGGTACCCAAGATGAACCATGCAGTGACACTGGACATGTACCAGAGCGCCGGGGCGGGCGTCCTGGCCCTGCTCCTGGGGATGTACCTTACACGGAAGGTGCCCTTCCTGAAAAGGTTCTGCATTCCGGCGCCGGTGTCGGGAGGGCTCCTCATATCCCTCCTGACCCTTCTGCTATGCTCAGTCTGGGGAATCGAATGCGACTTCGACCCTACGGTCAAGGACATCTGCATGATGCTGTTCTTCACTTCCGTGGGCTTCCAGTCAGACCTCAAGGTCCTCCGGCGCGGCGGACGGCCGCTCCTGGTCATGATCCTCCTGGTAGCCGTCCTGGTCGCCTTCCAGAACCTGATATCCGTCGGAATCGCTGCAGGACTGGGGATGGATCCCCTGTTCGGGATGGCGGCAGGTTCGGTCCCGATGTGCGGAGGGCACGGAACCGCAGGAGGCTTCTCTCCCCTGCTTGAGGCCATGGGACTGAAAAGCGCTTCCTCGGTTACAATGGCTGCGGCCACCTTCGGGCTCGTGGCCGGGTCCCTTCTCGGCGGTCCGCTGGCCGATGTCCTCGTCAAACGCCATTCCCTTGCCGAAAAGTCACCGTCGGACGATGTGATCAGGGGGATCGAGGCAAGTGAAGCCTCCCCCGAATCGAGGACCAAGGGGAAAGTATCGGCCGAGGATTCATTCCGCGAGTACCTGACCGGAGCCTGCATCCTGTTTGCCGCGATGGCCATCGGCACGGGCATCGGCAAATTGCTCGCGATGACCGGGATCGCGTTCCCGACATATTTCGGTTCCCTGCTTGCAGCCTGCCTGATGCGGAACCTAATGGACCTTCGGCCCGGGCTCCTGGGTGAGCCAGTCACGAAGAAGATCATCTCTACCGGAGACCTGTGCCTCCAGCTTTTCCTGGGAATGGCCATGGCCTCACTCAAACTCTGGGAGCTTTCGTCCCTTGCCCTTCCCCTGTGCCTGATACTGTCCAGCCATGTTGCCTTCATGGCACTCTACGCGGCATTCGTCGCCTTCCCCCTGCTCGGGAAGGACTATGACAGCGCAGTGCTTATCAGCGGACTCTGCGGCTTCGGACTGGGGGCAACTCCGAACGCCATGGCCAACATGTCGGCCGTATGCTTCAAATACCGTTACGCGGTCAAGCCCTTCGTGATCGTCCCAATCATCGGAGCCATGTTCGTGGATATAATCAACACCGGAGTCATCACTCTGTTCCTCAATCTCATCAGATAACCGTAACCTCAACAGCCAACATCATGAAAAGGATACTTGCCCTGGCCACCGCAGCCCTCGCCATTGCCGCATGCTCCCCACGCACAGTCCTCATCGGCATTTCTTCCGGCCGCTCCGCAGCCGGCACGGTAACCCTGTCGAAGAACTACACCGAGGCGGTCGTAAGGGCCGGCGGGGCCGCCGTCGTCCTTCCGACGGTCCGGACACGCGAAGAAGCGGACGCCGTCGTCAGGAGGATGGACGGGATCATATTCAGCGGAGGGGAAGACATCAACCCCGCCTGGTACGGCGAAGACATCCTGAACGGGACGGTCGAGGTCAACTCAGCCCGGGACCGCAGCGACAGCCTGCTTGCCAGGGCCGCCCTGGAGTCCGGGAAGAGGATCCTGGGAATATGCAGGGGCGAACAACTGATGAACGTGATCCTTGGAGGAAGCCTCTACCAGGACCTTCCCACGCAGGTCGGCGAAAAGTGCAGGCATGGCGGCGGCAACTTCCACAAGGTCGGAGTGACAGAAGGGAGTTTCCTCGCCATCGCGATGGGAAGCGATTCCCTGCTCGTCAACTCCTACCATCACCAGGGAGTCAAGGACACTGCGCCCGGCATCACCGTAGTCGCCAGAGCCGGTGACGGCCTGGTCGAGGGATATGAGTCCGGAAGGGTCTGGGCAGTCCAGTTCCACCCGGAAAAGATGCTCGCCGACGGAGAGGAATCCTGGCTGAAGCTTTTCAGGGCATTCATCAGGGCCTGCCTCCGGTGACCCAGGCCGTCAACGGATTTTCAAGTCTTTGACCTTGCCGTCCTTCCAGGTCAGGTCAACCGTCTTCCCTCCTCTGGTGCGGAGTCCCTTCACCCTGCCGTCTTTCCATGCGGCGGGCAAGGCCGGCAGGGCGTCGACCGTACCGTCGGCCGAAGACTGCAGGAGCATTTCCATGACTCCTGCGCATCCTCCGAAGTTTCCGTCAATCTGGAAAGGAGAATGGGCGTCCATCAGGTTGGGATAGGTTCCGCCTCCACGACGGGCATCCTCGCCGCGGTAACCGTCAGGGCTCACATAGCGGAGAAGCCGCCTGTACATCTTGTAGGCCGATTCGGCGTCACGGAGCCGCGCATAGAGGTTGATCCTCCAGCCACAGCTCCAGCCGGTGGTTTCGAAGCCCCTTATCTCCAAAGTCTTGAGGGCCGCATCGGCAAGAGGGCCGTTCTCGATCTGATGGCCTGGATAGACCCCTATGAGATGGGACTGGTGCCTGTGCTGAGGTTCCGGGTCCTCCCAGTCATGGTACCACTCCTGGAGGTTGCCCGCGGCACCTACATGGTAGGGACGCAGGCGCGAGAGCTTTTCTTCGGCCTCCTTGACGAAGTCTTCGTCTTTCCCAAGTTCACGGGCGGCGGCTACGGCGTCGCCGACGCATTCCCTTATGATGGCAAGGTCTGAAGTCGCTCCATAAAGGGTCTTGCCGTAGTAGCCTTCTCCGGTCAGGTAGCTGTTCTCGGGAGAGGTACCGGGAGACGTGACCAGTTCTCCGTCTTTTTCCACGAGCCAGTCCAGGCAGAACTCCGCAGCCCCCTTCAGGACGGGATAGTCCTTTTCAAGACGCACCCTGTCCCTGGAGAAGAGCCAATGCTCCCACAGGTGCGTCGAGAGCCAGGCGCCTCCCATGGTCCAGTTCGCCCAGCAGGGGTTCCCGCTTTCCATGCCGACCGGGCATGCCATCGCCCAGATGTCGCTGTTGTGGCCGGCATTCCATCCACGCCGGGCTCCGTAGTAGCGCCTTGCGGCAGCCTCTCCGTTGCTCGATAGGTTGTGGATGAAATCCAGGAGCACCTCATGGAGTTCGCCCAGACCGGCCTGTTCGGCCGCCCAGTAATTTTCCTCGAGGTTGATGTTGATCGTGTAGTTGCTGCTCCATGGCGGGTTCACATATTCATTCCAGAGTCCCTGGAGGTTGGCCGGGACGCCGGGGGTCCTGGATGACGCGATGAGCAGGTAGCGCCCGTACTGGTAATACAGCGCCTCCAGCTCCGGATTGGCCTGGCCTTCGTCCGAATACAGCTTCAGCTGCTCGTCCGTAGGGAGGCTGCGGATCTCTTCCGGGGTGTCTCCGAGCCAGAGGTCCACCCTGCCGAAGAGCCGGCGGTAGTCCTTCAGGAAATCCCTGTAAAGGGCCTTCCATCCCTTCGCCGCCGCCCTGGAGGCGTTGGCGTCCGCCAGCGCCTTGAAATCCTTGCCCTCAGTCGCTGGATCCTTGTCGAAACCGTTGAAACTCGTCGAGTTGACTAGCAGGATTACAGCCTCGGTGCATCCCTCTATGCGGACAGCCCCTTCTTCGGCAGTGACGGTGCCACCCTTTCCGCTCGCGGACAGGATGGTCCTGAACCGGATACCCCTCGAAGGATCGTAGAGAAGCGATTTCCCGTCAGGGCCGGTATGGTTGCCGGGGTAGCCATGCCAGGCTGCGTAGCCATCCATCACCAGGGCCCCGTCGCGCACGACGGTTTCGTGCGGCAGCTGCGAGTCGAGGGTGAGACGTTCGTCGAGGCCTCCTTCGGACTTGAGACGGATGACCAGGACTGAATCGGGAGCCGAGAGGAAGTAGGTTGCCTCATATTCCTTCCCGTCCCGTGAATATGATACATTCGCGGTCGCAGTCGAAAGGTCCAGGGATCTCCTGTAGCCTGTAACCTCCCCGGCCCCGAGATGCTCGATCCACAGGTTGCCGAGCGGCTGGTAGGACTCGCTGTAATGGCCCTGAAGTTTCTGCTGGAGTTTATCCGCAAGTGCATAATCCTCATTTTCAAGAGCTTCCCTGACTGCCGGAAGGGTCTCAAGGGAATGGTCGCCTATTCCGGTCATTATGTCAGGATGCCCGACTCCCCTGTCGGGTTCCCCGGTCCAGAGGGTGATGTCGTTGAGGGAAATGCGTTCCCGGCCGGTTCCTCCGTAGACGAGGGCGCCCAGCCGGCCGTTGCCCAGCGGCAGCGACTCTTCGAAATAATCGGCCGGATGGTCATAATGCATCACGAGACGGTCTTTGTGCCCGTCCTCCGAGCACGAAGCCGCAAGGACGGCTAAAGCCAGCAAGAGCAGTTTCAGTGTTTTCATGGGTAATTGCAGTTATACTTGCAATTTAGCAATTATTTCAATATTTTTAGCTTTTGATAAACCAAAAACCACCTATGGCAGACAAAGGAAAGAAAAAGGGAGGGTTCCTGAAAGGACTGGGAGCCGGTCTCCTGGTAATGTCGGCTCCGTTGTTTTTCAAAGCCCTGGCCGGCCAGGACAAGATCGAAGCCGCAAGGAGCATCAATCCCGCCCGCGCAGCAGCGATGCAGGACAGTGCCAATCTTTCGATGATCCTTGGCGTTGCCCTCCTCGTCGGAGGACTGGCGGCAATCATCATAGGAATAGCCAAGGGCTCCCGCAACAAGGGGAAAGACTCCCTCGGGGGCGGACAGGATCTTCCAGGGCAAGGACCGGCTCCTGATGACCGGAACACCGCACAGCCATTGCGGAGCCCTTCCCCGGCAGCGCAGCTCTCCGCCCCTGATGAGCATGCCCCTGCGGCGGAAGCGCCCCAAGGGAATATCCCCGCCCCGGCAGGGCAGGCCCCGGCGACGGAAGCGACCCAAGGGAATATCCCCGCCCGGGACTCCCGCAAACCGGAAGGCAACGGCGAAGCTGTGCCGGAAAGGATCAAAGTGGTTGTTCCCTCCTCCTGGAAGAGTGTCGTCCCGACTATCCTGGCAGTGCTGTTCGGCCTGGCCCTGGTCGCGGTCATCATACGCGACAACCGCATCATCAAGGACAAGGACGCCTGGATTTCCTCCTTGAATGACCAGATCTACGACAAGCAGGAGACTATCGACGACCTGAAGGATGAACTTGAGGAAGCGAAGACGAAGATGTCCGACATGCAGGACAATGAGAAGAACCTCGAGTCAGCCCTCGCCAAACTTCCTCCGCTACTGATAACCGACCTGCAGATGGGAGTCACCAACAATGAGAGGGATATTATGGTACCCCACGGCAACACAATCTACAGCTCCGAAACCATGTTCCTTTCACCTTCAATCTCCTACTACGGGATCCGCAGCGAAGAAGTCGAACTGCACATGAAGCTGTTCACTCCCTCGGGGAGGATGGCCTACAACGTCTCGGAATCCCCTTCAGGCTTCACCAACAAGACTTCGTTCTGGACTTTCAAGGGAGAGAACACAAGGATCCTGAACGGCTGGGGAAAGAATGTACGGGGAAACTGGAGCGCAGGCAGCTACAGGATTGAAATCTGGTACGGATCCACCTGCCTGTACTCCAAGGATTTCGAGGTCTTCTGACGCCCGCTCCCGCCCCCGCTGAAGGGTCAGGCCAAGACGGAGCCGGACCAGTCGTGCGCGGCTGCTTCAGGAAGATAAAAAAGGCGCGCCGGCCCGGTCGTGCGCTGCTACTTCAGGAAGACGAAAAAGACGGCGAGCACGAGACATGCGAAAGCCGCAAGGTGGTTCCACTGGATAGTCTGCCCCTTGAACACGAACATCACTATTATCGTAAAGACAGTGAGCGAGACAACCTCTTGGATTACCTTCAGCTGAAGCAGGTTGAAAGGTCCTCCGTTGGCCTGGAAGCCGATCCGGTTGGCCGGGACGGTCAGGCAATATTCGAAGAACGCGATTCCCCACGAGAAGAGGATGACTCCAATCAGAGGCCACCCGGTCGAGATTTTCATCTCACTCAGCTTCAGGTGCCCGTACCAGGCGAAAGTCATGAAGATGTTCGAGAACACGAGCATCAGCACAGTCCAAAAACCATTCATGCGACAAAGGACATTTACAGTTATTCTGAAAAAAGTTTGCAATTATAGGGTTTTTGTACGACAAAACAATGTATCTTTGCCCCCGACCACAAAACACAGTCCGTCACCATCCCCGGTTCCAAGGGGCCGGACGGCCGAAACACTAAAAAGCATGAAAAGATTTTTACTGGCAGCCATTCTCTCCTGCAGCTGCATCATTACCGCCAACGCTCAGGAGATAGCCAAAACCGGACTGAACTTCGGTCCACTCCCGGCAGTAGGATATTCCTCCGACCTCGGATGGCACTACGGCGCATTGAGCGACATCTACTGGTACGGCGACGGTTCCACCTACCCGGAATACATGTGGAAGGCCAACGTTGAAGTGTCACGGTACTCCAAGGGCAACACCGTCCTGCACAGTTTCTTCGACAGCAAGTACCTGATACCCGGACTGAGGGTGTCCGCAGCCGTATCCTGGTTCGGAAACAAGACCACGAACTTCTACGGTTTCAACGGAGCATCCTCCCTCTACGTACCCGAGCTCGATGCGATCTCCGACCTGGGGCGCGGTTTCTACCTCATGAGAAGGGACATATTCCGCATCCAGACCTGCCTGCAGGGCAGCTTCGGCGAAAGCAACTGGGGTTGGGCCGGCGGGCTTACATTCTGGGATATCCGCACCGGGCATGCAGAGAACAAGAGCCTGGTATCCGGCCATGACTACTCTCTCTACGACCTCTACGTCCAGACCGGGGTCATCCCGCAGGCCGAGAAGGAAGGCGGACGCCACCTCGAGGTCAAGGCAGGAGTGGTGTACGACACCCGTGACCATGAGAACAACCCCTCCAGGGGAACCAACCTCGAGGCATATGTCTTCGGGTCGCCGGACATCCTCTCGAAGCATGACAACAGCTACCTGAAGCTGGCCCTCCACTTCAAGCAGTTCTTCCCCCTGGGCGACCACCTGGTCTTCGGAACCCATCTGGCCTACCAGGGCCTGGTCGCCGGGAACGCCCCATACTACATGCTCCAGAGCATCCAGTCCATCAACATGAAGCAGATCAACACCGAGGGACTCGGTTCGACCTGCACCCTCCGCGGTACCATCAACAACCGCCTCCAGGGCAACGGCTACGCATGGATGAACAACGAGATCCGCTGGAGCTTCGCGAAGTTCCGCTGGATCAACCAGAACTGGACCCTTGCGACGAACCCCTTCTTCGACATGGGAATGATCGTCCAGCCATACCGTCTGGAGGAGATGAAGTCCCTGCTGGGCGTCAACGGGATAATTGAGGAAACCGGCACAGCCCTGGCTGCCTTCTACACGCAGCAGGCCGAGAAGCTTCACATGAGCGCCGGTATCGGCCTCCATGTCATCATGAACCAGAACTTCAACATCAATTTCGAGTTCGGCAAGTGCTTTGACGCCAACGACGGAAACATCGGCATCAATATCGGCCTGAACTACATCTTCTAGGAAGGCACGGCATCTGCCCGCAAGAAAGAGGCTGACTAAAAAGGGTCGGCCTCTTTTTTTGTGCGCCAGTCTTCGCAACGGCGGCAGGCAGCAACCGCTGGCGGTGCGGAGCCTTGGCTACAGGACAAAAAGAGAGGCTGGCCATCAGTCTCTCGACTTTTTAGTCAGCCTCTCTTTGTATGGAGCATACCTACCTGGGAAGCATCACTATCTTTCCCTTTTCCGGAATGATGCGGAAGACCGCCCCCGGAGATTCGACGGAACGAAGGTCTTCGACATGGCCACACGGGACGCTTATCCGGTAGTCCATCCCCTGATGGCTGGCCATGATTGCATCGCCCGTGATGGCGGTGAACGGCAGTCCGGCGCCGGGAGATACGCTCATCCCAAGACCCCAGTCGCCTACCTTGCCCTTGGATTCGATTTCAATCCTGTCCTCGGACAACCGTATCAGGAAGCGCGAAGCTCCGTCAACGGACGGCCATGTGATGTCCTGCCTGCGGCCCCCTTCGCCCCAGGAGAACTCAGGAGCCCCTCCGTTGAAACCGGTGGCATCGAAATGAAGCCCGGCCATGCATCCAATGGAACTCCAGAGGCAGCCGTCCACGATGGGAAGGGTCTCGTAACGGAAGACAGGCAGGGTGTCCGTCTTCTCCAGATATTCCGAACGCAGGTTCTCGTCGAAGAGATGGATGTCGCGGAATTTCAAGCTGGCGCCGTTTCCTTCCCACAGCAGGTTGACGCGGTAGTTGCGGCAGTTGAACCACAGGGTCTTACGGCCTTCGTTGCGGTTGTCCTCCGTGGTGATGACGGATGTCGGCGGGGTCAGGGAGTACTGTTCCTTGAACCAGCGGCCGGTCTCTGCCAGGGTCTCAATCCGGACCTTTCCCTGTGCCTGGAGTTCGACAAGGTCCTGTGTCTGGGTCACGAATCCCTTTGCCATCGCACCCCAGGTGAAGGAATTCTCCTGCCCCACCTGCACGTAGTTGAATCCCAGATGGGGTTCCTCCGTGAACATATTGAAGAACCAGTCGATCCATACTGGATTGCCGCCGCCTTCGAGGTAGACGGGCTCAAGGGTCGCAACGCTCTGGACGACTCCGCCGACTCCGGCTTCATACTGGTAGATCGGGTCGCTTCCAAGCATCCTGAAAACCGGGACTGGTATCCCTCCCTCCACGGTCTGAGCGGGCATGTAGGCGTTCTGGCGGCTTGGGTAGTAACCGCCGTTCCAGTAGCCACCCCAAAGGGTGTAGCCGTCGGTTCCGACCTGGTCGCGGCAGATGCAGGAAGCGTCGATGCCGTACTTGTCATTGAAGCAGGCCAGGGTGAGCGCGTCGATGAACCAGGAGCCTACGGACTTGGGATATTCCCCGAATATCTCCTTGAACTTTTCCATGTACACATCCACCAGCTTCTCGCGTTCCTGCGGAGTGTAGCCGATGGAGAAATCGACATTCGCGTGCCAGTCCCACGGATAGCGTCCGCGCCAGGTGTATCCGGCGGCCTCGACATGCGGCTGGGTGATCTCCCACCAGGCCCCCACCTCGCAGCCGCGGGCCATCTCCTCCTTCATCAGTTTCTGGAATGAAGTGTCGATCAGGGCGTCGTATTGAAGCAGATAGGTGCCCTTGAGGTTCTTGCTCCGCAGGTCCTCGGCCTGGGAGACTACGGTCTGGAAGAGCACTTCCTCGGTGATCGCGTCCACCCGTGGTTCGGTGTAACGCACGAAATTGATGATGTTTACGATCCTTGGTGACCGGGTCTCAACTGACTTTTGGCCACATCCCTGCACGATGCAAAGCATGGCCACGGCAAACGTGGTGATTCTGAATGATCTCATATGGTTGAATGCTGTCTGTCCGTAAATATAATAAAAATGGATAAAACGAAGCGGAAGGGCCTCAGGCAAGGTGCCGCCCGCCGTTCCGGTCATGCCGGCCCCCGCCCAGCCTGTCGGCCCAGTTTTCAGGGAACGAATCATAGTAATGCCCGGGGCGATAGAGCTGCAGCCATGCCCGAAGTCCCGACCACAATCCTACGACGGGAAGGTATAAAGGACCGAGGATCCGGGACTGGAGGCAGTGGCCGTATTCATGTGCGAGGGTCATGGGGGTGTCCTTCCCTACGATGATGTGCCTTCCAAGGGATATCCCTCCCGGGAAACGGCTGCTGACATGGACAAGGCATCCCCTGTAAGCGTAGCGGTACCGGCAGCCATAGGCGGCGGCAAGGAACCGGCCCAGCACGTTCTGCGGAGACTGCCATGCCCAAAGGAATATGTCTTTGAAACGGACCATGGAGGGCTGCCTCCCGTCAATCCTTCCCTTCAGTGACGAAAACGGATGAATACGGCGGCATGTCGACCGTGGTCTTCCTGCCGTTCTCCCCGGTAAAGGTGTTCCAGACCCTCACGGGGCCCCTGGCCTTGAGGCTGACCTTCTGCCCTTCAGGAGAGGAATTGATGACATACCACATCTTCCGACCATCCTTTTCGTAGAGGCCGACGAAGACGGACTCAGGCCGGTCAGCCTTTATCCGGAGGCCATAGTCCACCCTTTGGCGGAGGACTGCGACGGGATCGGGGCACAACGCCGAGGCCTCGCTGTCCGGCTTCGCTCCGACCCACAGGACGAGTCCGCCGGAGTTCTCGAACTCGCGGAGTTTCTCCCGCGTCCCTGCCGGCAGCCACCTTACGGCCGGCATGACGACCACGTCGACGGACAAGCCGTTCGCGGAGAGGGAGCCTCCGTCAAGGACGGCCTCCCCTATCCACTCGGAGTCGACGAAGGTCCAGTCCAGCTGCGCTGCTGCCAGCCCACGGTTCAGGGTCCTCAGGGTCTCTTCGGCCAGGGTCTCCGCCTCGGAGAGCCTTGCGCCGTTGTTGACGCCGATCTTTTCCGGGCAGTAATATCCCTGGACGGTCTCGATCGGATAGAACATGCCGATCCTGCCGGTCCAGCGTGCCCCGCGCAGCATGTAGGCGCAACGGCCGAATATGGCCGAATAGTGGGGGAAATCATCCCCGAGCCGGCTGGAGACAAGGTAGGAGTTGATGTGGTTGATGCCTGCACGGAATATCAGGTCCATGGTACCGCGTTCCTCGGCGAAGGTGAAATCGCTGTCGCGGTCGCCGCCCTGGATCGGACAGATCTCCACCATCACCCGGTCGGTCTTTCCAGTCATCCTGGCAGCGCCGCCGACGTAACGCGGAGCCAGGGCATAGTCGGCACTGGAAAACTTGTAGGCCTCCGGATCCCCCGTGAGCATGTCCACGCCGGGATAATCGAAAGTCTTCAGCTGGCGGACCAGGTTGCCGTAGAGAGGAGTGTGCATCGCCAGGCCCTCCTCGAGCAGGCAGTGGCCGGAAAACTTGATGCCGTGCGCCGCGCACCATTCTTCTATCTGGCCGAAATAAGCCTCGTTCATGAGCTGGGAGACGGTCAGCCAGAAACGCACCTTGCCCTCTTCGAAGCGCTCTTCACGGGAGAACAGGACCGGCATGTCCTTCCAAAGCTCACGGCCATGCATCTGAAGGTACTTCGCCGGCATCTCCTCCGTCCATGGAAGGAACGTATAGGGCATGGGCACGGTGCAGTTGACGTAGCCTGACATCAGGCTCGGCTCGTCCGTGAACACCGCCTCGAACTTCCCGAAGCCCTTTGTCTTGTCGTAGTACTTGTCATAGGTACAGCTTATGAATGAGGCGACGGCGGCCTTGTCCAGCAGGTTAGGATAGTGCCTGGGGCCCCAGCCGCAGTTCTGGGCGTGGCTGCCCTCGAAAAGCGGCCGCACGACATAGACCCTGTCTGCCCCTTCGGCATGGTTTGCATCGAAGGGGACGGGGGTTCCGTCATCCTTGCAGGCAAAGATAATCTTCTCAAACGTGCCGGGCCTGTTCCAGACGGTACCGGGGCCTTCGGCGCGGAGTTCGGCGAATCCCCTGGCCTCATATTCAGGATGGCCGAGGAGCGTGAGCCCGTTGGCCGATGCGCTCGGGTAGCCGCACTCGTCATAGAGCCATACCCCCATCCCTCTCTCACCAAGGGAAGCTATCACCTTGTCGAGATGGGCGAAGTCAGAGTCGTTCTGAAGATAGAAGTTCTTGTCAGACTTGCCGTTGTGCCACTCCGCATTCGTGACTATACCTCCGAAACCGGCTGCCGAAAGCCTGTCCAGGATGGCATCCACGTCTCCGGCCGTACTGTGCTGGAGCATGTAGATGCGGTCCGCATTGGTTGGATGGGCGAACCGGTCCTTGTCGACAGGCGACCCGGCACCCGAAGGCTGCGCCATGGAGGCCGTCACTCCGACGGCAGAGAGTAAGAAGGTCAAAAACAATCGTTTCATAAGTCTTGTAGTCATATCTGTCAATTTGTTGTTTTCAATCAGGCAGGTTATCCAGGCCCGTGGTCTCTTCCATACGGGTGGCCCGTTCACTCGACGGGATTGCCGGTGAAGTCCACCCAGCGGTTCTCTGCGCCCTGGTGCACCAGGGCCGCCTCCAACCTGGCACTGGTTTTACCGGCGTCGACGGAAATATCTTTCCCTGAGATGGTTCCGATCATGTTGTTCCAGATAAGAAGGGCGCCTTCCTCTTTGAGGAGCCGGCAGGAAGTCCCCACCATCAGCTGACGGTAGACATGCTCCAGAAGGGCATCGCGGCCGGAAAGGCCTTCGGGGACGGTGATCCTGCGGATGGTGTTCCCGACGCGGAGGGTTATCTCCCCGGGGGACTCAGCGCCGCTCGCAAACGTTATCCTAGCACAGCCGTAATCTCCGCACTCCAGGCAGTAGAGAGGCCTTCCAAGGTCCTCGTCGAATATGACCTGCCCGGCATTCGGGGCTATCCTGCGGCGTTCTTCAGAGCTGTAGGAACGCTTCTGGACATTGTTCCTGGAGGTGAAGCGGCTTCCGCTCCCGCCGGCGGCCCAGAAACGCCTGTAGGGAGAATTCCCCGGGAAGGGGTTGTTCCACGAATCAGCCTCCCAGTCCTGGATGTCGTAGTCGATGTTGCCTCCCCACTGGCCTGGGACAGCCTCGCGGGCATATTCACCGCCCTGGGAGAACATCGTGGTGTAGTGCTCCATGTTGAAGTTGACCAGGTCGACATTCTGGCCGTAGGGGTTTGGCCCGAAGAAAGGATAGTTGGCGGAAACTTCGTCGCAGCAGTTGATGAGGGTGATGGGATGCGCCCAGACTCCCCCTTCGGGCGTGAAGCCGTTGAAAGTGTAGCCATACTTGTTGCCGATGGCGCCAAGCTGGATGCAGACCAGATGCTCGCCGCTGAGGGCGAATCCTATCCCCAGGCCGATGGCATAGACCGACCTGAATATGGTCTCGCTGCCGTTGTTGGACCCCTGGAGTCCTCGGATCCCTATGCAGCCGTCCGCCCCGACACGGAAAGACTGGTCCGGGGCCATGGAGCGGTTGAAAATACGGGTCCCCAGCCTCAAGTCGTCGACGTTCAGGGCCCCCAGGGCATAACCGTCGATGCAGATTATGTTCTTCTGGTTGTCCGGCAGGGAGATCGTTAGGTCGTTCACGGTGAGTTCCTGGGCCATCACGTCCCAGAACTCTTTTCCGCAGTCATCGCCGCGGATCACCGCGAAACTGCCCTCGTCCGGAAGGGCGTCGTAACACTCACGTGTGACCACGAGGTTGGTTCCCGTAACCTTCGCCTTCCCACGCAAGTCGGGAGAATCGAAATCGATCACTCCTCCGTTTGCGCGCACGGTTCCCTGGATGCGGATCTTCGTGGCAGTTTCCAGCCGCCGGGTCTTTATGGCGTAGTCCGGCCCCTTCTCTGCCTTGTGGAAGGAGTCGATGAAATAGTTGCCGGACGCCAGGTACACCGTCCCGCCCGTCCCGACGGCGTCGATCGCCTTCTGGATGGTCTCCTGGTCATCGTGCCCCGTACAGACGAGGTCGGCAAGGGCCTTGTCGGAAGCAGGAGAATCAGATGCGGCGACCCGCACGTCGTGCACGCCCTGGGCGCAGAGCAGCACCGGTAAGGCAAGGGAAATCAAGGAGGTCAGGATTCTTCTCATGATGCGTTCGTTGCAGGTTTGAGCCGGCGGCTTGAAAACTTCCGCCACGGCACACGAAGATAGCAAATAAATATGTCCGAACCAACCCCCGTGGAAGCGGTCGTGAAGGAGCCCTCCCTCCCTGGCGGGCGTCGATTGCAGGTTTTCCTTGCAAAAACCGGGGATATTCAGTAGATTTGGGTTTTCGCAACTAAAACCCTGCATCATGAACTTCTTCAAGAAAGCCATCTCCTGCCTGTTTGCAGCAATGCTGGCGGGAACCCTTCTCATTGCCCAGACGCCTGATGAAATCATCGCCCGGATGAACCAGGAGCAAAAACGATTCGACTCGGAAGGAATGTCGATGATAATGGAAATCAAGTTCCCCATCATCGGCACCTTCGGCACGACGATCTACATGCTGGGCGACAAGTACAAGATGATCACGGAAGTCAAGGGGAACCTCACCACCCACTGGTCCGACGGTGTCACGGACTGGGAGTATGACTCGAGCGACAATGAGATCACCATAGAGAAGGCCAAACCGTCCGGGAAGGGCGAGGCCGAGAGCAACATGAAGATGCTGGAGGGCGTCACCGACGGGTACGATGTCAAACTGACTAAGGAGACGGACGAAGCCTGGTATTTCCACTGCAAGAAATCGAAGTCCAACAAGGACAAGTCCGACCTCAAGGCAATGGACCTGGTCGTGTCCAAGGCAACCTACCTTCCTCTCAGCGTCAAGGCCAAGGAGAACGGGATTACCGTGATACTGCGCGATTTCGCCGTCGGAGTGAGCGAAAAGGACGTAACTTTCGACCAGGCCGGATATCCTGACGCGAAGATCATAGACAAAAGATAATACCACCCCATGAAAAGGATCGTTACCATCCTGTCAGCCCTCGCGCTGCTGCTTTGCGGCTGCTCCCCCAGGATAGCCGGAGGCATCCAGGCCGAAAGCATTCCTGAAGACCATCCCGACTACGCCGTAATCTATTTCTACCGAACCGGGAACTTTGTCAAGACTCCGTACAACGTCCATCTCGGCGACGAGGTCGTGTACCGTTCAAAGAACAACACGAAGGCTGTCGTCAAGGTGGACAAGCCTGGCACCTATGAGATCTGGGGAAAGACAGAGAGCCGTGAAAGCCTCACCCTGGACATCGAGCCCGGGAAGGACTACTACGTCAAGACCTTCGTCCACATGGGAGTTGCCATCTGGCGTCCTTCCCTGGAACTGGTCTCCCCGGAACGGGGCAAGGCTGAATGGGACTCCATCCGGTAGGCCTGGTTCCAAAGCGCCTTCAGGCGCGTGCCGGAAGGGAGGAGCGATGCGACGAACGGGAGGCACCCGATGTAGCGGAAGCGGAATCGGCATGCCCCTGGGGGCGGCTGCGAAGCAGCGGGGGATAAAAGGATAGCGGCGCTCTTTGGCGCCGCTAATCCCGAACGAACCGCGAAGCGGTGAGTGAGGGATTAGTCCCGCTTTGCGGGCCTTTTCCCTGGGTCACCGAGAGCAATGCAAATCCGGGGGCGTGGCTGCGCAACTCCTTTTGCTTGTCGGCACACCCTTATGAAAGTAAGCTTTCAACGGGCGCGACGAACCGCGAAGCGGTGAGTGAGGGATTAGTCCCGCTTCGCGGGCCTTTTCCCTGGGTCACCGAGAGCAATGCAAATCCGGGGGCGTGGCTGCGCAACTCCTTTTGCTTGTCGGCACACCCTTATGAAAGCAAGCTTTCAACGGGCGCGACGAACCGCGAAGCGGTGAGTGAGGGATTAGTCCCGCTTTGCGGGCCTTTTCCCTTGGTCACCGAGAGCAATGCAAATCCGGGGGCGTGGCTGCGCCACTCTTTTTGCGCGCCGTCACACCCTTATGAAAGCAAGCTTTCAACGGGCGTGCCGTCACACAAAAACGCCGCACTGTCGTGCGGCGCCCTTGATTTGCATTGCATTGCGCGGTGAGTGAGGGATTCGAACCCCCGGTACGTTGCCGTACACCTGTTTTCGAGGCAGGCTCCTTCAACCACTCGGACAACTCACCAATCTGTCAAACGGAACCGGAGGGGCTCCTTTTTGCAGGGGCAAAAATAGTAAATATTCAAGAATATTCAAATTTTGCCGGTTTTCTTGATCTCCTGCAGCGACAGCGAGAGACTGACTGCCATCTGGGCGAAGATGTAGGTGGACATCACGATGAATCCTCGCCTGGGGATGGCAAGGTCCGTAAAGGCCCCGACGGCGACGAAGGCATCGGAGACAGCAAATACAATGAATCCGACTACGGTGAGAAGGTAAAGCGCCGGAGAAGACAAGGCAGCTGGCGAGGCCTTTCCCAGAACGCCAGTGACATCGACCGCCGTTGCTGGCCCGGACGCACGCCGTGCCGTGAAGGCAGCAACCACGCTGGCATGGATGAGGAAAGCGAAGGCGCATGCATAGACAGTGACGGCGACCTTCATCGCTCCTTCCACGGGGAAGAGCCCGGCCACGTAGACCACGAAGGCGAGCAGGCCGGCAAGGAGAAGGAGGGAAAGGACCTTCCTCTGCGGGGACCGGCGGCACTTATCTCCATCACCGGCAGGGGAAGCCACTTCCCCGGAGGGCGGAACGGTCCCGGCGAAGACGCCGGGGCCGGAAGGGACCGTGAACCTGAAGGGAGAAGGCAAAGTCAGGTAATAGAGGACATGACCTGCGAGGAACGAGAGCATCCCGGCAAGAAACCACCATCTCCCGGAAAACATCAGGAGGATGTCCCCGAGAGCTCCGAAGAGCAGTGCCGCGACTATCTTGGTCCTGCCGGCACCGCGAACCCCGCAGCCGGTCATCAGAAGGTAGGCCGTAAGTGCAAGGAGAGGCATCAGGAGCGGCTTCGAGGCCACGGTCAACGGATGGCAGCCTGTCCAGTGGCCGGCAAGGTTGGCCGCCACGGGGATCCACACCAGGTTCATCAGGACGGCGCGCAGGCGGTTCTTTCCAACAGTCTCCATCTTAGTCCCCATGCTTTCAGAAAGCCTTCCTGTCAAGTTTGAAACGTTCTACGATGGTGTCCTCGACGACTTTGGGAAAATGCTCCATCTCGAGCACATGCTCCTTGGCGGCTATGTCCTCAGGTGTGTCGGACGGATCCAAGGGGGTGCTGAAACGGGCGATTATCTCTCCTCCGTCCACCTCGGGACTCACCCAGTGGACAGTCATCCCGGTCTCGGACTCCCCCGCCGCCTTCACGGCCTCGTGGACATGGTGTCCGTACATCCCTATCCCGCCGAATTTCGGAAGAAGGGCTGGATGGAGGTTGATTATCCTCCGCGGATACTCGACCAGGAGGAAGTCGGGCACTACCAGGAGGAAGCCGGCAAGGACTATGAAATCGATGTCGTAGGCATCCATCAAGGGAAGCAACCTTGCCCCGTCGTTGAACTCCGCCCTGGGCAGCACTTCCACCGGGACTCCCAGCCTGCGGGCCTTCCCGACAGCAGGAGCATCGGCCTTGTTGCTGAGGACCAAGGCTATCCGGATCTGTCCGTTACCCTGGAAATACTTGATTATGTTCTCGCAGTTCGTTCCGCCGCCGGAGACGAAGACAGCCACGTTGACCATATTCTCATCATTTTTCTTCCCCCGGAAAAGGCGCCTGCTTTATGTAGACGTCCTGCTGAGGGAACGGGATTTCTATGTTATTATCGCGAAGCGCCTTGTAGATAAGCTCGTTCGCTTTTGCGATGTAGTTGTACCTCTGCTCGACCAACACGTACTGCTTGACCATGAGATTGACGCTGTTGTCGCCGAAGTCATTGAGGGTTATCTGTATGCCGTAGCCCGGCTTCACCATCTCACGGCCGAACTTGTCCGGCCTGCAAAGAGGAGCGAGCGCCTTGACTATCACTTTCCTGGCCTTCTCGACATCGGTACCGTAGGCGACTCCCACAGGCATGGCCACATATTCATAGGAATCGCTCTTCGTAAGGTTCTTGAAAGTCTTGGAGAACAGAGTCGTGTTCGGGAAGGCGATAAGGCTGCCGTCGATTGCCTTGAGGGTGGTGGTCTGGTAGTTGATGCTGTCCACGGTGCCGCGTATGCCGTCACACTCTATCGTGTCGCCTACCCTCATGCGGCCACCCATCAGCTGGACACCGTAGAAGAAGTTGTTGAGGATGTCCTTCATTGCGAATCCGAGACCGGCTGCAAGTCCGGCCGTGACCATGGAGAGAGAAGACGTGGGGATCTTCAGGAGGACGATGGTGGTTATGACGTAGGCGCCCCAGCCGAGGAGGGCGATGACGTTGTTGGCAAGGGTCAGGTTGACTTCATTCTCCCTGAGCAGGCCGGTCGCGGACTTGGAGACCTTCGACCTTATCTTGTAGATGCGGTAGAGGGACTTGCACAGGTAGATGAGATAGTTGAACACGAAGTAGAGCCCGACGGCGACGATCACCATGTAGAGGGAAACCTTGATGAACTTGGTGTCGAGGAAAGGATAGTAGAAGGCATTCATCACTATCTCGGTCAGGTCGAACACCTTGGAAGCCATGAAAAGGCAGAAGGGCACGGAGAGGAGCGCCAGGAGAGGCACTACCACCATGTCGACGAGGTCATAGAACCAGGTTACGAGGATGTAGGCGCCCTTGTCCTTGCCGATATCCGTGAAATGCTTCATCCTGTAGGCCCTCACCAGTTTGTCGACGGTCCTGCGCCGGTATTTCTTAAGAAGGTCGTTGACCGAGATTATGAGCTGGAGGAGGATCAGCTGGAATATCCACCAGATGTAGACCTGGAGTCCCATGAGCGAGTAGCCTGCCAGGGACATGGCGAACACGCAGGCAGTGACCACGAGTGAAGCGATGGCGAAATACTTGTCCACCTTTGGCACCCTGTCGCTGTTGTTCCTGTAGGCGACGGCCTGCCAGGTCCCGAACGCCAGGAGCACAGGAGGGAACAGGAGCGAGATCAGGCTGTTGGGAATGAATATGATCCTGAAGGTGATCACAAGCAGGCCAAGCATCATCACCGGGGAATACAGCCTGAGGCCATTGTTGACCTGGTTGCCGGCGAAGCGGATGAGGATGGAGGAAAGGATGGCAACGAGCAGCAACGCGTACTCCAGGAGCAGGCCGGAAGCCATCCTGAAGAAGTTGGTCCCGAGTGCACCGGTGTACCTGGCCACGGACACGACGATTACGAACAGCACCACGGCCGCAAGCATTATGATCGCCAGCTCACGCCTTTCGAAACTGCTTGTCTGGAAGACTTTCACCCGGCGCTTCAGCACCTTGATGACAAAGAAACTCAAGGCGACGGCAAGGATGAGGTAGATCAGGATTATGGAAGAGAATCCAACCACCATGGGGCCCCGCCACTCGGACTGGACGCGGCTGTTGAAATAGTCCCTGCCATATTTGTCGCGGAAGTCCCCCGCCGCCCGTGACGAATAGGTCTTGAAATTCTTGATGACATTCCAGTAGCTCCTCTGCCCGTCGGTGAATATTTTCTTCTGGACCAGCTTGTAGCGTTCCTGGGCATAGTCATATGCATCCTTGAGCCGCTTGTTGGTGGTTTCATAATGTTCGTTGTCCTCGACCATGTGGTCACGCAGGTCGGTGAACATCTTAAGTATCTTGGATGCATAGAAAACACAACTGTCCCGGTCCTGCCTGGCCAGGCTGTCCAGTTCGAAGGTACCATGGTGATGCCCCTCATCTTCTTCATCTTCCTCTTCGCCGAAATGCTCTTCGTCCATGCCGACTACGTCGGGATCCGCATCGTGATGATGTCCGGCATGGTCCGCGTCGTGGGCGTGCTGGGATGCATAGGAAAGGTTGGGAAGCACCTTGTCGAACTGGAGCGTCATCGCCAGTGAATCCAGCATGCCGGGTCCAAGGCTGTCCGGGATCTCGACGAGCGAAGGAGGAAGCATGCTCAAGGTCTTCACGAGCCTTTCGTACCGCTCTATCTCGACGTTGAAATAGGTTATGATGTTGTCGTACGGCATCCGGTTGGCCGTGAAACTGTGGTACTGGTCGGTCACCTGCTGCAGGGCGTAGGTAAGGTCGAAGGTGAAGTCCTGCTTCTGGGAATAGAGCATCAGCGACAGTTCGTTGCAGTTCTGGATGAGGCTTACCAGCTGCTCATGCTGCCTTTCGTCCTGCTTCTCGAACCCGATCTGGCGCTGTTCCATCTCGCTGTAAGCCTTGAACAGCTCGTAGCGAAGGACCTTGAGCGTCTGTGCAAGGTTCTTTTCGTTGAAAACCGCGCGTGCAGAGGGCGCCATGAAGATGGCGACCATGAGCGCCAGTATGAACTTCCTTGTCCTTTTCATCCGGTATTGTCTTGTGTTCCTCCCTGTCGTAGACCGCATCAAGCTAAAAAACAGAAAAAACAATAAAACTTTTTTGCGGCATCTTACAAAGTTAAGAAAAACCCCGTCAAGAATGCATAATCTCCGGAAAAAAGTCTCATCTTTGCAACCACTTATCATTCCAGCACGAACGATGAAAAACTACAAAAGACTGTGTCTGGCAACAGCCGCCATGATCTTGACCGTCCTGCAGGCAGGGAGTCAGGCTCTCCATGCACAAGTGCGCAGGACAAGTGTCACGGTAAGCGGGCACATTACCGACAAGGACACCGGAGAATCCCTGATAGGGGCAGGTGCGGTGACAGGCGATGGAGGATCCTCCGCTTCGCGTACAGGCACGGTGACCAACGACTACGGTTTCTACTCCATGACCATTCCGGCCGGGAAAGTAACGATAATATATTCCTACATCGGCTACGGACAGGAGACCGTGACGGCTGACCTTCAGAGGGATACCACCATCGACATAGCCATGGAGGCCAACTCCACGATGGCTGAGGCCGTGGTCTCGGCCAACCGGGAATCCGGGATCCAGTCCACCAGGATGAGCGCCGTGGAGATCCCTATGAACATGATCAGGAACACCCCCTCGCTGTTCGGGGAAGCCGATGTCCTGAAGACCGTCCAGCTGATGCCCGGGGTCCAGAGCGGAGCCGAAGGCTTTTCGGGAATATATGTCCGCGGGGGCGGACCTGACGAGAACCTGCTGCTTCTGGACGGGATTCCCCTCTACAACGCAGAGCACATGCTGGGACTCTTCTCCGTCTTCCAGAGCGAAGCCGTCAAGAAGGTCACCTTGTACAAAGGCTCCTTCCCGGCCCGCTACGGCGGCAGGACCTCCAGCATCATCGACGTCCGGACCAACGACGGGAACATGTACGAGACCCACGGGACCGTCGGGGTCGGGGCAATCAGCGACAAGTTCCATCTCGAGGGCCCGGTCATTAAGGGCAGGACCGCCTATTCCGTGAGCCTGAGGGGGATGCACACATTCCTCTTCGACAGGATCCTGAGGGCCTTCGACATCCCGGCGAACTATTATTTCTACGATTTCAACGCCAAGCTCACCCACAGGTTGGGGAAGAAGGACCGTATCTTCCTCAACTTCTATGGCGGAAGGGACATCTTCTACTTCAAGGACGAGGATGAAGACGGCTCTGCGCAAGACGGGAGCACATGGACCTACGGGAACAGGAGCGACATAAAGTGGGGGAACACAGTCGCCGCGGCACGGTGGAACCACGTCTTCAACGGGAGGCTGTTCTCCAATGCCACCTTGGCCTGGACCGGTTACCGGATGGACATGGGGTTCAAGACCAGCGAGAGCAGCCTCTCGGACGGGAAGAAGACTACTTACGACTACAAGTTCAACTACCAGTCAGGGCTCAGGGACATCACTGCCAAGGTCGACTTCGACTACACTCCATCCCCCTCCCACCAGGTAAGGTTCGGCGGGGAATATGTCCACCACACCTACATCCCGGAGACCTACACCACCATAGAACACCAGGCCGAGGGCGGAAAGGCGGTTGTCGACACCACCATCGCGAACCACAGGAACAAGGCAAGCCACGGGCATGAATATTCCATCTTCATCGAGGACGACTTCAACGTCGGCGACATCTTCACCCTGAACCCCGGCATGCACCTGAGCATGTTCGTCACAGGAGGCAGGACCTACTGGTCCCCTGAGCCCAGGGTGTCGGTGAAGGCTTCACTGGGGAAGGGGTTCGTGGCCAAGGCGGCATATTCAAGGATGGCGCAGTACGTGCACCTGCTTTCTTCGGCGCGGATCACCCTGCCCCTGGACCTCTGGGTGCCCATCACGAAGAAGATCAGGCCGGTCACCTCAGACCAGGTATCCCTGGGGCTCTACCACGAAGGCCTGCGTGGGTGGGAGTTCTCAGTGGAGGCCTACCTCAAGAAGATGGACAACGTGCTGGAGTACAAGGACGGCGTCTCTTTCCTCGCGAACTCGCAAGGCTGGGAAGACAACGTCGTGATGGGGTCAGGAAGCGCCCGGGGCATCGAACTGTTCATCCAGAAGACGATGGGCAGGACCACCGGCTGGCTGGGCTACACGCTCGCATGGAGCGACAGGATATTCCCCGACGGCTCGATCAACAACGGTGAGCGATTCCCCTACCGCTACGACCGCCGGCACAACATCTCCCTGGTACTGAACCAGCAGTTCGGCACCCACGTGGACCTGAGCGCGACCTGGCAGTTCGCTACCGGAGGCACTACGACGGTGCCTGAAAGGGAGGTTGCATTCGAGCAGCCCGACGGCACCTTCGTCCAGGTCGACTATGCGCCCCACCGCAACAACTACCGCCTTCCCCCTAGCCACAGGCTCAATGTCGGCATCAACCTCCACATTCCGCGCAGCAGCGGAGAAAGCATCTGGAACATAAGCGTTTACAACGCCTACAACAGGATGAATCCCAACTTCGTATTCTATAGTTCCGGCGAACGCTACATCTCCGGGACCGGCCTCTATTACAGGAACGAAAAGTTGAAGGCACTCACGCTCCTTCCCATCATCCCTTCGATTGGATACACACGAAAATTCTAAGGACATGAGATCCATTGTAAAGACCCTGGCAATCATCGCAGCCGCCATTTCCCTGCCAGGCTGCGTCAACGAGATCGAATGGCATCGCAAGGACGAAGGAAAGAGCCTGGTGATGAACGCCCAGCTGAGCTCAGCTGATTCGCTCCACTGCATCTACCTGTCCATAGGTGACCACAGCACCGTGGAATCCATATCCGACGGCGCTGTGAAATGCTTCGTCAACGGTTCCCTGGCAGCTGAAGGCACGGCATTGGACGGGGATGACGAGTCTTACCTGAAAGACGACCGTTTCATCCAGCTGGCGAGCGGAAGCATGCCTTCCATGATGCGTCAGTCAAGGTTCATCGTGAAAGCTTCCTTCAAGCCCGGAGACCTGGTGAGGATCGAGGCAACGGCAGTTGGCGGGAAATACTCCGCCTGGACGGAAGTCAGGGTCCCGCAGGCACCCTCATGCACCGTCTCCGACACGACCATGACCTCCGAAGGGGAAAGGTCTTCCTTCCCGGTAGTGGCGATAAGGGTCAAAGGCAATGACGTTTCCGACGGAAGGGACTGTTTCCGCCTCACCGCAGGGGTGTCCGGGGAAGCGGAAGCCGTCCATGGCGACGGCACCGGCAACTGGATAAGGGTCCCGTTCAGTTTCCCGGAAAAGTCCGTGCGGATCGACAAGGGCAACGACCCTATCCTGTGCGACGGGGTCCCCGGTTCCGACCTGGACCTTTTCGGAGCCGGCCAGAACAATTTCCTGGTGTTCTCAGACCAGCTTTTCGACAACGGGAGTTTCGAGTTCGGATTCAAGGTCGGTGCGGCGGATGTCCTCCTTCCCGGAGAATCGATCGGCGAACCGTGCGATACCCTTTGCCTGGAATCCACCCTCCACGTCCATGTGTGGGGCATAACCCAGGAAGAGTACCACTACCTCAAGGCGCTCAGCATCTATGAATACAACGAAGGAGACATCTCCCTGACGGAGCCTGTCTCCTTCCCTGACAATGTAGAGGGCGGCGTCGGGATCGTAAGCATCGCAACGCCCGGTGAATGCACCGTGACATTCAGGCGACGCTACCCCCGTTACGGAATCCTCTATCAGCCTGTCAGTCCTGACCTGCCTTGACGATGATCTCCATGCCCTTGCGGATGGCCTCCTCGTTCTTGGGAATAAGGTGGTGGTGACGCTCGGGAAGAGTCTTGCGCAAGGCTGCCAGGACGCTGTCGATCTTGACGACGGGGTGGATCTTGAGCAGTCCGCCCAGCACGATCATGTTGAACGTCTTGATGAGGTTCATCTCGGCGGCGGCGTCCATCGCATCTATCCTGTAGACATTGATGTCCTTCCTCGTAGGAGGCTCGTTGATGCCGTAACCGTCGTAGATGAGGGTACCTCCCTTCTTGACCTTGGGCTCGAACTTCTCGAGGGAAGGCTGGTTGAGGACGATCGCGGTGTCATAGCTGGAGAGGATGGGCGACGACACGGGATCGTCGCTGACGATGACCGTCACGTTGGCGGTACCGCCTCTCTGCTCCGGTCCGTAAGCCGGCATCCAAGTGACCTCCTTGCCTTCCATGAGTCCGGCATAGGCGAGGATCTTGCCCATTGAGAGGACTCCCTGTCCTCCGAATCCTGCAATGATGATTTCTTCTGTCATTTCCGGGTCCTCCTTATTTTGCAGCTCCGGTGTCCTTGAGGTCACCAAGCTGATAGAACTTGAACATGTTCTCCTCCATCCACTTGTTCGCCTTCTCCGGGCTCATCTTCCAGCCTGAGTTGCAGGTGGAAACGATCTCCACGAGATTCGATCCCCTGCCCTGCATCGAGTATTCGAATGCCTTCCTGATAGCCTTCTTCGCACGGTTGATCGCGGCAACCGTGTGGACGGACTGGCGTGTCACGTAGCATGTTCCGTCGAGGGTCGCTGCGATCTCGGTGATCTTGAGCGGATAGCCGTGCAGGCTCACCTCCCTGCCGTAGGGACAGGTAGCCGTCTTCATGCCCAGGAGCGTGGTCGGGGCCATCTGGCCTCCGGTCATTCCGTAGATGGCGTTGTTGATGAATATGATCGTGATGTTCTCGGCACGGTTGAGGGCGTGGATAGTCTCGGCGGTTCCGATGCAGGCAAGGTCGCCGTCACCCTGGTAGGTGAAGACAAGCCTGTCCGGCCACAGACGCTTGGCTGCGGTAGCAAGGGCCGGAGCCCTTCCGTGGGCGGCCTCCTGCCAGTCGACGTCGATGTACTTGTAGGCGAAGACCGCACAGCCGACAGGTGAGATTGCGATCGTCTTCTCGGTCATTCCCATCTCCTGGATGACCTCGGCGACCAGTTTGTGCACTACTCCATGGCTGCAGCCGGGGCAGTAATGCATCGGAACGTCATTGAGGAGGTCGGGTTTCTTTGCGACCACTGTGCCTTTCTCGATTATTTCTTCTCTTGTCATGGCATTTCCTTTTTAAAACATGTTCCTGAGGGCTTCGACAACCTCGTCCGGATCGGGAATGATTCCTCCCAGACGGCCGAAATGCCTGACGGGGGCATTGCCGCCGGCGGCAAGCATGATGTCTTCAACCATCTGGCCGGCATTGATTTCGAGCGAAAGGATGCCCTTGACCTTCTGCGAGAGACGGGCTACCTCCCGGGAAGGGAACGGCCAGAGAGTGATGGGACGCAGGAGACCTACCTTGAGTCCCTGCGCACGGGCGATCTCGATGCTCTTCTTCGCGATACGCGCCGCGGAACCGAAGGCCACGATCGCATATTCGGCATCGTCGAGCATGAATTCTTCGTAGCGGACTTCTTTCTCTTCTATCTCGCGGTACTTGGCCTGGATGCGGAGATTGATCACCTCCATCTCCTCGGAGCGGAGTTCGAGGGAAGTAATGATGTTCGGCTTCCTCATGCCGACCCGTCCGGTAGTAGCCCAGGGGCACTCGCGGATGATCTCCTCCTCGGTGCGGCGAGGCTTGAAAGGAGGAAGGACGACCTTCTCCATCATCTGGCCGATGGCACCGTCCGCCATGATCATGGCAGGGTTCCTGTAGCGGAACGCGAGTTCGAAGGCAAGATCCACGAAATCAGCCATTTCCTGAACGGATGCAGGAGCCAGGACAATCAGGTGGTAATCCCCGTGTCCGCCGCCCTTGCAGGCCTGGAAATAGTCTGACTGGCTGGGCTGGATGGTTCCGAGTCCGGGACCGCCGCGCATCACGTTCACGATCAAGGCCGGAAGCTCGGCTCCCGCCATGTAGGATATTCCTTCCTGCATCAGGCTTACGCCCGGGCTGGAAGAAGATGTCATTACCCTCTTGCCGGTAGCGGCACCGCCATAGACCATGTTGATCGAGGCGACCTCGCTTTCAGCCTGGAGGACCACCATTCCCGTAGTCTCCCAAGGCTTTTCGGCGGCAAGGGTCTCGAGGACCTCGGACTGAGGGGTGATAGGGTAACCGAAGTAACCGTCGCAACCGCAGCGGATCGCGGCGTGGGCAATGGCCTCATTGCCTTTCATCAATGTGATTTCCTGATCTGCCATAATCATTCGGTTTTAAGACGGTAAACGGTAATGCACCCGTCCGGGCAGACGGTAGCGCATGAAGCGCAGCCCGTGCAGGTGTCTGACAGGACCTCATGGGCGAAGTTGTAGCCCTTACGGTTCACTTCCTTGGTCGTCAGAGCAAGGACGTCGAGCGGACATGCGACGACACAGAGATTGCAACCTTTGCATCTCTCGGTGTCGACCACGGTCGCTCCTCTCATTTTTGCCATAATACCTAGTTTTGCTTTATTGGTTGTACATGTCTTTGTTGTAGAAGTCAAGGATCTCATTGGCGATCCGGAGGGCGTTGGCGGCAGGGCTCCGAGGGTTTATCTCGATGGCCTCAAGGTAGTTGTTGATCGCTCCCTGCCAGTCTCCCTTCTTCCTGTAGGCATTGCCCCTGAGATAGAATGCACGGTCATCCGGACCTGCCGCAAGCCTTTCGTCCAAGGCGGCCATGGCCTCGTCCGTCCTCCCCTCCTTGAGGAGTTCCTCTATGCGGGAGAGGTCGAGCATGCTATTCCTCGATGAACAGGCACCAGCCGCGTGGATCGGGTTCGAGTCCCCTCTGGATGCCGATGATCTTCCAATAGAGTTTCTCACTCACCGGGCCGCACTTGTCCGGTGAACCGAACTCGTAACGGCGCGTGACGGCGTTGCCTTCCAGAGTCGGCTTGTCGTCTATGCTGCAGATAGGGGTGATCACGACCGCAGTCCCGCAGGAATTGGCTTCGTCGAATTCCGCCAGCTCCTCGACCTTGATCGGACGCATCTCAACTTTCAGGCCCATGTCCTCGGCGACTGTCCTCAGGCTGTTGTTCGTTATGGAAGGCAGGACGCTGTGGGAGAGCGGGGTGACATAAGTGTCTCCCTTGATGGCGAAGAAATTCGATGAACCGAATTCCTCGATGGTAGTCTTCGTGGCCGAGTCCAGGAACAGGAGTTCGCGGTAGCCGGCTTTGTGGGCTATGTTGTAGGCATGAAGGGACTGGGCATAGTTCGCTCCAAGCTTGTAGCAGCCGGACCCGAAGGTCGAAGCACGGTCAAAATTCCTCGAGATGACGGCAGTGCCGGGACACAGGCTCTTGGCTCCCGAATATGTACCCACGGGAGAACACATCACCACGAACATGACGTCGTTGGCGGAATGGATGCCAAGCTGGGGGTTGATTCCGAACAGGGCCGGCCTGAGGTAAAGGGAAGCGCTGGATGCCTCATAGGGAGGAAGGTAATCCAGGTTCTCCTTGACGCAAGTGACGCACATGTCGATGAACATCTTCTCGGACGGGTAAGGCATGTCGAGGTAGGAAGCGCTGTCGGCCATCCTTTTTGCGTTCATGTCAGGCCTGAACAGGCGGATCTTTCCATCTGCGCCCCTGAAGGCCTTCAATCCTTCGAAACAGGCTGGTGCGTAATGGAACACGCCGGCGAAAGAACTTAGAGTGATGGTGAAATCTTCCGAGACGACAGGAGTCTCCCACTTTCCGTCGATGCAACGGCTGTAGACCATCGCACGGGTCTTGGTGTAGCTGAATGAAAGCTTGCTCCAATCTATGTTAACCATATCGTATGTTATTAGTAATGAATCAGTCTTCGACAAGCCTGTCCTTGTTGTAGGTGTGGACCTTCGTCTGTCCGCCCAGGATCATGTAGCCGTTCTCGGCCAGGCTGTTGATCTCGTCCTCGCCGGGAAAGACCTCGACGGGGGCGATGAATCCGATCTTGGCCGTGATGGCATCCATGAGCATCTTGCTCCTGGCGATGCCTCCGGTAAGGAGGATCGCATCCACCTTTCCGTCAGCCGTTGCGGCCATCGCGGCGATGTACTTGCAGATGTTGAGCACATATGCCTTGAGGAAGGTCTGGGCAAGCTGGTTGCCGTCCTTTGCCATGTTCTCGACTTCAAGGAGGCTGTTCGTACCGAAGTAAGCGACGGCGCCTCCCCTTCCCACGAGTTTCTTCTTGATCTCTTCCTTGGTGTACTTCCCGCTGAAGCACATGTCGATCAACTCGAAAGGAGGGCAGCAGCCGGCCCTTTCAGGGGTAATCGGCCCGTCGCCTCCGAGACCGTGGTTGGTGTCCAGGACGCGGCCGTTCCTGTGGAGGGAGATGGTGGCTCCTCCGCCCATGTGCGCGACAATGAGGGTGGCGTCGTTGACCTTGCGGCCATGCTCGCGGAGATACCTCCTGACGATTGCCCTGGAATTGAGGGCGTGGAACAAGGTCTTGCGGGTGAATTCAGGCAGTCCGCCCATCTTGCACTCGGGAAGCATCTCGTCGGCCATGGGAGGGTCTGCCACATAGGCCGTGGTCTCCCCGTAGCGGGGCTTGAGCCCCTTGGCCTTACGGCTTTCGTTGATCTCCTTCGCGATGTCGTCGGCCAGGACTGCGCTCAGGTTGCATGCATGGACTCCGTCCCTGCAGCTGATCAGCACGTCCCTCATGTCCTGGTTGACGTTGTACACTCCCGTGACCACCGGCGTGAAAAGGCCTCCACGGGCCATGACGATGTCCACATCCTCAAGGGGAATTCCCTTGTTCGACATGAAGTCCTTTATCGCCTGGCGACGCATGTCGGACTGGTCCATGACTGAAGGATACCTGGCCACTTCGTCGGCGGTGTGCTCGAGTTTCGTGTCAAAGATCCTCTCGCCGTCCGAGAAATAGCCGAGTTTGGTGGTCGTGGAACCGGTGTTGATGATCAGGATGTTGCCTTTCTGGGGCGTCCCTTCGGGAGTTGTGACTGTTTCCATCGATTGCTTTTTTAACATCGCACCCAAGATAGTTAATTATTTTTATATTTTTAAAGGTTTTATTCAAAAATTATCACTTTTTTCAAAGATTCTGCAATAATCCGGTTGCCGACGGAGGTGGAAAGGTTAAACAATGTCCACGACCCGCAGGATGTTTCCCTCGACCTTGAAACGGATGTCATGCCCGCCGAAAGCCATGCCGTACAACCTGTCAGGGTCATGGCGGCTATAGGCCGGCCTGGGGTCCAGGGACAGGACTTCCGACAACACTCCGAGGTCGAGGCCGGAAGAGAGGGCGCCGTCAGGGAACACGACCTCGAGAGGCTTCCAGCCGACCGAGTCCACGAAGCCGGAACGGGCACCTTCATGGCTGTCGGCATATGCGAGATATGGTTTTATGTCATAGACCGGCGTACCGTCCATCAGGTCCGCACCGACGACATTTATAACCGGTCCGAGCGGAGCGCCGGACGAGTCTGCGGAATCATAATCCACGGATACCAGCCTGACGGAAGAAAGGCCGAGCCGGTTAGGCCTGAAAGGAGACCTGCTGGCGAAGACTCCGACCCGCTCGTTGCCTCCGAGGCGGGGAGGCCTTACGGTCGCCCTGAAAGAAGTCTTGTCCGCCGGTTCGGAGCCGGGGGCCGGGCCTGGCCCGCCGCCGGACGCGCCGGCGGTAGAGGCGCTTCCTTCCCGGGAAACCCGGGAAAACTCCCAGATCAGCCAGATGTAGTCGAAATCCTCGAGTCCCCGCACGGCTTCGGGGCTCCTGTACTCCGGCTCGAAGACAATCCTGCCTTCCACCCCTGCGAGGCCGGCCTGCCGCGGTATCCCGAACTTCGTGGCGAACGGCGACCTGAAATGAGCTATCGGCTTTATTTCCATTTCCTTCAACACTCCTTGTCCCGAGGGACGCTTCAAATAATCGTATAAAGATAACAATTATTTGCCAAACGACGAAGCCCCTGGGGCCGCTCCGGCGACAGGATCCGGCCATCCGGAACATCCGCGGCAAGTTCCGGGTCCGGGACAGGGCGCGGACCGGCGGGATGGCGGAAAATGTTGGAAATTTGCCCGAAGTGAGCGATATTTGCAGGAAACGGACTCAACATGCATACTCTACACCTAGAAACAATCGCCCTCCATGCAGGGCAGGAGACACCGGACCGGCGCCTGACCTTCCCAGAATCCCTGCAAGACGATACCTCGCGATGAAGATCACGGACATATTCAACTCTGGCACCGGTCCCTTCCCTTCGATAGAGATAGTCCCTCCGATGAAGGGCATCTCCAAGACTGAACTGCTGGAAGACATACGGCAGTTCATGGAGTTCAGGCCCCGTTTCATCAACGTCACCTGCCACCGCGACGAAGTGGAATACGAGCAGCGTCCCGACGGGTCCTTCCTGCGGAGGATGGTGCGCAGGCGCGTCAGCGAGACCGCCGTCTGCGGAGCCATCCAGTCCGAGTTCAAGGTGGAGGTCGTGCCCCACCTGATCTGCGGAGGGGCGACTGCCGAACAGATCGGCTTCCAGCTTCAGGATTTCAAGTTCATGGGCATCTCGAACGTCCTTGCCCTGCGGGGAGACTGCCTCACCGGAGAAAGGCGCTTCACCCCGGTGCCGGGCGGCTTCAGCCACGCGAACGAACTCGTCGAGGCCATACACGGTTTCGAGAAGGAAAACGGCTGCGAAGGTTTCTTCAGCATCGGAGTAGGAGGCTACCCCGAAAAGCATTTCGAGGCGGCAAACATCGAAGACGACATCACCTGCCTGAAGAGGAAGGTGGATGCCGGAGCCGACTACATAATCACCCAGATGTTCTTCGACAACGAGGTTTTCTACAGGTTCCGCGACCGCTGCCGCAAGGCAGGCATCACGGTGCCGCTTGTCCCCGGCCTCAAGCCGCTGTCCACCACAAGGCAGGTGCAGCTGCTGCCGGAGGCCTTCTCGATCGACATTCCCCGCAGCCTCACCAGCGACATCGAATCGCACAGGGACGACAAGGATGCCGTCTACAAGATAGGCACCCAGTGGTGCATGGCCCAGTGCAGGGACCTCCTGGCCAACGGGGTGCCGGCCGTTCATTTCTACACCATGGGGAAAGGCTCGAACGTCATCGAAGTCCTCAGGGAGTGTTTCGGCCGGGACGGCGGCGCGGAGCGGCCGTAAGTCCCCTCCGGGAACATGCTTGTCCAAACTTCCAAAGACATGGCGTTCGATACAGGAATATTGAAGGAACGGATCCTCGTGCTGGACGGGGCCATGGGTACCATGCTCCAGGCCAGGGGGCTCCAGGGCAACAGCGAACTGTTCAACCTCACCCACCCCGGCATCATAGAGGAAATACACCGTGAATATATTGAAGCAGGAGCTGATATAATCACAACCAACTCATTTGGAGCCAATAGCATATCCCAGAAAGAACTTGGCTGCGGAGACCGGGCCGACGAGATGGCGTTCGAAGCGGCGAGGATAGCCCGCAAAGCCGCAGACGGAGCCGGCAGGAAAGTGTGGGTGGCCGGAAGTGTCGGTCCCACCGGGAAGTCCCTCTCCCTTGCCCAGGACCTGGGCGACCCTGCCTTCCGTGAATATTCGTTCGACCGGATGGCCGAGGCCTTTGCCCGGCAGATCCGCGCCCTGGAAGACGGCGGGGCGGACATCATCCTGCTGGAAACCTGTTTCGACGCGCTCAACGCAAAGGCGGCCATCTACCCGTACCTGAAACAGTCCCGGCTTCCGATAATGGTCTCCGTCTCCCTGGCGGACCGTTCCGGGCGGACCCTCACCGGCCAGACCATCGAGGCGTTCTACCGCTCAACGGAGCACTGCCGGCCGCTTTCATTCGGCCTGAACTGTTCGCTGGGTGCCAGGGACATGATCCCCCATGTCGAAGAAGTGTCCGGATTCGCCCGCTGCGCGGTAAGCTGCCATCCGAATGCAGGACTTCCGGACGGGATGGGCCGCTACGCCGAGACGCCGGAGCAGACCGCCTCGGCACTGAAGGAAATGGCCTTGAAAGGATGTGTGGACATTGTCGGCGGCTGCTGCGGGACCACCCCTGCCCACATCAAGGCGATCAGCGAAGCCGTGAAGGGAATACCTCCCCGTTCCGCCGTCCGCCCCCTGCCGGCAGAAGACCAAGGACTTTTCGTCAGCGGGCTCGAGTGCGTGCGTATTGACAAGAAGGTGGCCAATTTCACCAACGTCGGGGAAAGGACGAACGTGGCCGGCTCGAGGAAGTTCGCCAGGACCATTGCCGCAGGAGACTATGAGACGGGCCTGCGCATCGCCGCCGGCCAGATAGAGAGCGGCGCCTCCGTCATAGACGTCAACATGGACGATGCGATGCTGGACCCTCCGGCCGAGATGGAAAGGTTCCTCAGGCACGCGGCCAACGACCCGGACGTGGCAAAGGCCGCGGTAATGATAGATTCCAGCCACTGGGAAGCAATCCTCTCCGGCTTGAAGAACGCCCAGGGAAAGTGCATAGTGAATTCCATCTCACTTAAAGAAGGAGATGAGGTATTCCTCGAAAAAGCCAGGGAAATCAAGGCGTTGGGAGCTGCGGTAATTGTCATAGCATTCGACGGTCAAGGGCAGGCTGTCACCTATTCCAGAAAGATCGGGATCTGCGAAAGGGCATATTCCCTCCTCACCGTAGAGGCGGGGTTCAAGCCTTCAGACATCATCTTCGACGTCAACGTGCTTCCCGTCGGTACGGGCATACCGGAGCATTCCAGGTACGCCAAGGATTTCATCGAGGCAGTCAGATGGATAAAGGCGAACCTTCCGGGCTGCCTCACCTCCGGCGGCATTTCCAACCTGTCTTTCTCCTTCCGCGGGAACAACGCCGTCAGGGAGGCGATGCACACGGCCTTCCTCTTCCACGCAATTGAAGCAGGACTTGATATGGGGATTGTAAACCCGGCAATGCTAAAAGTTTACGATGAGGTTGACCCTGATCTTCTAAAGCGCTGCGAAGCAGTCATACTGGACTCTGCACCTGACGCCACGGAGCGGCTTGTCGAAAAGGCCGCCGAAATCGCGTCAGCCCAAAAGGAGCAGGTCCCCCAGGATGGCAGCATGACGGAGGGGACCAGGAGCGCAGACGTCAGGGAGAGGCTGTCCGAAGCTATAGTCCGAGGAGACTCGTCCTTCCTTGCGGATGACATCAAGGAATGCCTGGGGACGGTTACAAGGCCGGTGGAAGTGATCGACGGGCCATTGATGGACGGCATGGCCAAGGTCGGCAGGCTTTTCGGCGAAGGAAAGATGTTCCTCCCCCAGGTCGTCAAGTCGGCCAGGACCATGAAGAATGCCGTTGCGCTGCTCCAGCCATACATCGGCGAGGACCGGTCCGGGACTTCCGGCAAACCCAGGATACTGATGGCCACCGTGAAGGGAGACGTCCACGACATCGGCAAGAACATCACGGGGATAGTCCTTGGATGCAACGGATTCGAAGTGGTGGACCTTGGAGTGATGGTTCCCAAGGAAACGATCCTTGAGAGGGCGGCGGCCCGGGAATGCGACATCATAGGAGTCAGCGGCCTGATCACCCCTTCCCTCTACCAGATGGAAGAACTATGCAGGGAAATGGCCGCGCGCAGGCTGTCAATCCCCCTGATGGTAGGCGGAGCTGCGGCCTCGGCGGTCCACACGGCGGTGAAACTCGCGCCGCTTTACGGCCACGTGTTCTACGCCCCCGACGCCTCATCCTCTGCCGTCCTGGCCCAGGGGCTCATCTCCGACCGCGAAGGGACGGAGAAGGCCGGGCACGACCTGCAGGACCGCCTGCGGGCAGCGTACGAAGAAGGGCTCAGGAAATCAACGGGCAGGAAGCAGGGGCCCAAGGTACCGTTCCCCGAGTCCTCCTTCATCAAGGGCCAGCCTTTCGAGTGGATCCCCGCCAGGGAGCTGACGGTCGAAGACGTCTTCCCCTATTTCGACTGGAATCTTTTTTCGGCGATATGGGGGATGAAAGGAGCTTCCCGGAACCACATGGAGCAAAGGAAGCTGAGGGAGGATGCACTCTCCGAAATAGAGCGCCTGAAAGCCACAGGAGGCTGCAGGATCATGGTTTCAGCCAGGTTCGACGGAGCCGTCGCCGAAGGTGACGACATAGTGGCCGAAGACTTCCGCCTGCCGATGCTCAGGCAGCCGGGAGGACTTTCGCTGGCCGATTTCGTAGCCCCTGCAGGATACGGTTTCACTTCCCCCATGGGAATGTTCGCCATCAGCGTCCATGCCGCCGCCCACCCGCCGGGATGCTCCTGTCCGGGATGCTCCGCGGCCACCGACTACATCCCGATGGTCGCCCGCGCCGTCCGCCTTACCCTGGCGGAAGCCGCCTCCTGCTGGCTGGACGGCGTCATCACGGAAAGGATGCAGGCCCTGGAAGTGCAGGGGGCAAGGCTCATAAAGCCGGCGGCAGGCTATGCCAGCTGCCCTGACCACAGCCTCAAGAGAGACATCCTCAGGCTTCTTCCGGACGCCGGCAAACTCCGGATCGACCTTCTTGAAAGCTGCGCCATGATCCCGGAAGCAACCATCTGCGGCCTCATATTCATGCATCCGGAAGCCGTCTATCCCGAAATCCGGCATCTCCCGGAATCAGCCATAGACGGGTACTCTTCGCGCCGGGGATTCTCCGGCGAGGAAAAATCCCGTTTCCTTGGGCATCTCCTGTAGGAAGCCCTATCTCAGGGTGAAATCGACGAGTATGGGCCTGTGGTCCGAAGGATGCCAGAAATTCGAAAGTTTCTGCGGGTCCCTGACCGGTGTGGTGTAGGAATCCGAGACTACTTCCGCCGACACTACCGAGTCGAAAAGGGGTTTGGTACAGTAGAGGAAATCGATCCTGGCCTCGCCGCCCGTGGTGGTGATGAACTTCCCGGGGCTGAGGCTGCCTATCACGTCGATGTACGGAGTGAAGCCATGGATGTAGTCATGGACCAGGAAACGGGTATCCGTGTCCGGATACTTGTAGAAGTAGTTGTCGCGCCTGGACCTGGAATTGAAGTCCCCCATCATCATCCAGTACTGGCCGGCCGCACCGGCGACCGTCCCGATGGTATGCTCGCAGATGTACTGGATCTCCATCCTCCGGTAGAGGTCACCTTCCCTCGCCGCGCCGCTGGCCTCCCTGTCCGGGGCGCCCATCCTGTACCTCTGCGGCCATGTGTGCAGGGTCACTATGTTGAGTTTCCGGCCTCCCCTTTCGACGGTGAACCAGCCGCTGCCATGCGAGACTATGCTGTCCGGCGCCTCGCCGGTGAGGCGTGCCACCGTTTCTATCGGGTATTTCGACGTCACGACCTGGGCATAACGGTCGCGGCGGCCGCTGAAGGCGACATATTCGTGCCCATAGCGCTTTCCAAGGTCCTGCCACAGCCCGTAGAGGTACTTGTCCGGATCGTCCGGAAGGGGATCGGCAGTACCGGTGACATAATTGGCCTGGCCTTCGCACCAGACGCAGATGTCAGGATCCTTCTCCCTGACCCATTCCACGAATCTCGAATAGTCTTCCCCCTGGCCCGACCACATTCCGTTCTGGACGTTCCAGTAGAGAAGCCGCAAGGAAGTGGGAGCCCCCCCTTCCGAGCCGGCGCCAAGGGCCTGTCCACCCTTTTGCGGACCGGCGCAGCAGCAAAGAGCCAACAAGAGGGCGGAAAGAAGAACTGACTTTGATAAATTATTCATATTCAACAGACGGAACTATTTTGTTTATATCTATAACATTTTTGTTAATGCCGAATCCGCCCCGAAACGGGGCTTCACAAAGATACCCAATTGGTAGGAATATTCCCAGACTTTGCCTACTTTTGTCTGTTTGAAGGAAAAGACTGTAATCCACAGAAGCAAACCATGTAATAATAACGATATGTTCAGGATACTTGAAAGAAAGATGCTGACACCGAACATCTGCAAGATGGTGGTGGAAGCTCCGAGGATTGCCAAGGCAGCCCAGCCCGGGCAGTTCCTGATAGTCAGGGCAGACGAGAAAGGTGAAAGGATCCCCCTGACGATCAGCGATTACGACCGTGAGAAAGGTCTGGTAACGATCGTCACCCAGTTGATCGGTGCTTCCTCGGCGGCGATAATCGCCAAGGAAGAAGGAGAGTTCTTCGCCGATGTCGTAGGCCCCCTCGGGAACCCTTCGGCCTTCGTGCACGCAAGCGAGGACGAGCTGAAGGGACGCAGGTACATATTCATTGCCGGCGGAGTCGGGACAGCCCCCGTCTATCCCCAGGCCAAGTGGCTGCATGACAGGGGCATAGCCGTGGATGTGATAATCGGGGCCCGGAACAAGGACCTCTTCATCTACACGGACGAGATCGCTTCGGCATGCGACAACCTTTACCTCTGCACCGACGACGGAAGCGCAGGCTTCCACGGAGTGGGCACCGCCTGCCTCGAAAAACTGGTCGCGGAAGGAAAGTCCTACACCCATGCGGTGGCGATCGGCCCCATGGTCATGATGAAATTCGCCACCCTGACATGCAAGAAGCTCGGCATCCCCGAAGACGTCAGCCTCAACATGCTGATGGTGGACGGGACCGGAATGTGTGGAGCCTGCCGGGTCACCGTGGCCGGGAAGACAAGGTTCGCCTGCGTCGACGGCCCCGAATTCAACGGTTACGACGTGGATTTCGACGAGGCGATGCGCCGGTTGGGCCAGTACAAGGAAGAAGAAGCGGAGCAGAAAGCTAAATACGTTGGATAATATGGCAGAAAGAATACCCCGAGTACCCGTCAGGGAGCAGGATCCCAAGGTACGTGCACATAATTTCGAAGAGGTCTGCTACGGCTACAACCTCGAAGAGGCCACCCTGGAAGCCTCAAGGTGCCTTCACTGCAAGAATCCCCGCTGCGTGGGCGCCTGCCCCGTGGGGATCGACATCCCCGGTTTCATAGCAAAGGTCAAGGAAGGGGACATCGCAGGAGCCGCCGCCGTGATAGCGAAGGATTCCTCGCTTCCGGCCGTCTGCGGCCGCGTATGCCCTCAGGAAAGCCAGTGCGAGGGAAGCTGCGTCCTCGGCGTGAAGGGCGAGCCTGTCGCGATAGGCAAGCTTGAGCGCTTCGTAGCCGACCATGCAGGGCCCGCCGAAGTCAAGGCTGCTCCCGCAGGGTCAGCCCGCAAGGTCGCCGTCATAGGCTCCGGTCCTTCCGGTCTCGCCTGTGCTTCCGACCTTGCGAAGATGGGATACGACGTCACCATATTCGAGGCCCTTCACAAGGCCGGCGGAGTCCTGGAATACGGAATCCCCGAGTTCAGGCTTCCCAAGGACACTGTCCTCAAGCGGGAGATCGACTCGGTGAAAGCCCTTGGAGTGAAGATCGAGACGGACGTGATCGTAGGAAGGACCGTCACCATCGACAGCCTTATGGAAGACGAAGGCTTCGAAGCCGTGTTCGTGGGCACAGGCGCCGGACTCCCCCGCTTCATGGGGATCCCCGGAGAAAACCTCAACGGAGTGTTCTCCGCCAACGAATTCCTCACCAGGAACAACCTGATGAAGGCCTTCCGGGAGGATTACCTCACCCCCATACACGCCGGAAGGAAATGCTGCGTGGTCGGAGGCGGGAACGTAGCCATGGATGCCGCCAGGACCGCCCTGAGGCTCGGAGCAGACACCACAATCATCTACAGGAGGACGGAAGTGGAACTTCCCGCCCGCAAGGAGGAGGTCCACCATGCCAAGGAAGAAGGCATAGAGTTCAGGATGCTGACCAACCCCGTCGAGATCCTCGGGGACGAGAAAGGCTGGGTAAGGGCCGTACGCTGCATCCGCATGGAGCTCGGCGAGCCCGACGAGAGCGGACGCCGTTCCCCAGTTCCGATTCCCGGATCGGAGTTCGAGATCGAGACCGAGACTGTGATAATGGCTCTCGGGACATCCCCCAATCCCCTGATAGTCAACACTACGGAAGGCCTGCAGGCGACACGCCGCGGAGGGCTTGCAGCCGACCCTGAAGGAAGGACCACGCGCGAGGGTATCTTCGCCGGCGGAGACGCAGTGACCGGAGCCGCCACCGTGATCCTGGCAATGGGAGCCGGCCGGAAGGCAGCCGCCGCCATCGACGGATACCTCCGGGGAAAGGACGGCAATTCCTGACGCCCGCTCCCCCTACGAAGATACGATCCTGTCTAAAGAGTAAAAGACCATGAAATATCCTGTCCTTGCGATAATGCCCCTCCTCCTGCTTCCGCTGGCACTTGGCTGCGGGAGCAAGGTCCAGCCTGCCGGCGGGAAGGACGAGCCGCAGGAGAAGCCTGCAGAGACCGTTCTCTACGAATGCTTCTCAGACCCGAAGATGGAAAACGGAGTGTGGCTCCTGTCCCCGAAGGAAGGGAAACGTGTTCCCGTGGAGGTCCTGCGGCTCGGGAAAGGTACGGCCGACCCTTCATGGGACCTCTGCCAGTGGAACAATTCCCACAGCCTCGCCGGCTGCGAAGCCGCCGTCACGCAGTACGGGACGACCTTCTCCAACGGCATCCATACCTTTGCACGGAACGATGACGGGGAATTCACCATGATCCTGGACTCTTCCCAGGAATATGACGCCCCAAGGAAGGACGGACAGCCCTGGTGCCACCTGCTTGTGCAAAGCAGTTTCAACAGGATCCCCCTGAAAGGGATGAAAACCCTTGAACTTACTTTCGACGAACGGCTCCTGAAGGTCGAGAATCTCATGGGGGCCGACTTCAACCCAAGCCTGCACACAGCCCAGGCCCTGTTCTATTTCAGCATAGCCGACGTCTCTGCTTCTTCCGCATGGAGGAACAAGAGCATATGGCTGGGAGTGTCGGCATGGGATTACCGTTCCGGACTCACCAAGGAGCCGCAGGTCAGCTTCGACAAGGGAACCGCAACCTACATCTACCAGATGGCAAGTGAACGGACGTTCTCCGGGGCGGACTTGCTGGACGGCAGGTGGCACACCTGCAAGGTGGACGTGCTGAAGGCTGTCAAGGCTGCCGTCAGCGCACTGAAGGACAAGGGAGAGTTCACAGATGCCACCCTGGATGACTTCTGCCTGTCCGAGATGAATTTCGGGTGGGAGATGCCGGGCTCCTTCTACGGAGCCCTCCAGGTAAGGGATTTCTCCCTGAAGACAGACAAGAAGATTAAATGACAGGCAACCTATGGTACTGTTCCTGATCGCGGCCCTGGCGCCAGCCCTCATCCTTTTCTACTTCGTGTACCACAAGGACACGCAGCCGGAACCCACACGCATCGTGGTCAAGGGTTTCTTCTTCGGTGTGCTGTCAGCCTTCTTGGCCATCATGGCGGACTCCCTGATCATCAAGACCGGCGTCTACACCGAGACTCCGGCCAGCCTGGGCGAAGCCATCAGGCTGTCCTTCCTCGGTGCGGCCATCCCCGAAGAATGCGCCAAACTGCTGATGCTCTGGCTGCTGCTGCGCAACTGCCAGGCCTTTGACGAACGCTACGACGGGATCGTCTATTCCACTGCCGTCGGCCTCGGATTCGCAGGATTCGAGAACCTCGGCTACCTTGCCCAGGCCGGTCCCCAATGGATGGGCGTAGCCTTCTCCAGGGCCCTGTTCGCCGTTCCGGGGCATTTCGCCTTCGCCGTGGTCATGGGTTACTACTATTCCCAGTACCACTTCAAGAAAGACAAGGGGGCGATGATAAAGATGCTCCTCTACCCTGTCCTTCTCCACGGAGTATACGACACTCTCTGCTTTACCATGGAGTCAGCCGCCAGCAAGGAGGGCCTGGCCACCCTGCTGGTCTTCGCCCTGCTGGTCTTCTTCTGCGTCAAGCTGTTCGGCTACACGCGCAGGAAGATCCTTTCGGAGGCGAAGTCCAACGAATACTACGGTTCTCCCGACAAGGTGGAAAGGAACGGCTACGACGTCAACCGGGACTGGACCGACAAGCCGGAAGAACAATAGGACAGGGACATGCCAAGGACAGTTTCCATAATTGCATCCATGATGGCGATGGCGATGCTGCTTTTCACGACGGCAGTGCCCCACCATCACCACGATGCCATGATCTGCCTTGCGCATGAAACCTGCCAGCTGGACGGATGCGACAATGATGAGCACACAGGGCACTCCGGCGAGGAGGGCGAGGAGGAAGACGGCCACTGTGTAGCCCACCAGAAGTATTTCCCCTCAGATGAACTGAGGATCTTCATGGTCGCCGTACCCGTCGCATATTTCCCGGCAATAACCTTCCTGGCAGGCACCTCCGGCCATGTGTCCGCCAGTCTCCACAGGCCGGAACCTCTTTCCTCCCCTCCTATCCTGAGCTGGAGGCTGAACTGCTGACAACCGTACTGCTACTATGTGCCTTCTCCTCTCCATCGGGGGGAAGCAGAAGCATATCATACGGTTAACGTTCATTCAGTTCAGTTACAATGAAAAAAAGCATATTCATAATAATGGCATCCTGCGCAGTCCTTTTCGGCTGCGGCAGCCACGGGCATGACTCAGGCCATGAGCACGAACATGAGCATGAACAGGAAGAAGAGCACGGCCACGAAGGACATTCGCATGCCGGGGAGACAGTCATGGACACCCACAGGCAGGAAGAACTCGGAGTCTCGACATGGACGGTGGAACCCGGTGAGTTCAGCGAGGTCATACACACCAGCGGACAGATTGCCTCCGCCATCGGGGACGAGACCACGGTGGTGGCCAGGACATCCGGCATTGTAAGCCTCGGAAGGCTGACCGAGGGCGCCGCCATCGGAAAGGGGGCCGTCATAGCCACCGTCTCATCCAGGGACATCGGTTCCGGAGACCAGCTGGCAAAGGCACGTTCGACCTATGAAAACGCCCTCAAGGAATATGAACGGGACCTTCAACTGAGGGAAGACAACATCGTCAGTGAAAGCCATCTTGACAAGAGCAAGCTGGCATATGAAATTGCAAAGGCCGAATACGATGCCCTCGGTGGCGGCTCTCCCACCTCCGGCGTCACCGTGACCTCTCCGCTTGGGGGCTTCGTCAAGAAACTGTACGTCCGCCAGGGAGACTATGTCGAGACCGGACAGCCCGTAGCCACGGTGAGCCAGAACAGGAGACTCTCCCTCCGCGCGGATGTACCGGAAAAGGACTACGGCATGGTCGGATTGGTCACCGATGCCAATTTCAAGACGGCTTCAAGCAGCTCCACATACTCGCTCAGCGAGCTTGGAGGCCGCCTGGTAAGTTATGGCAGAACTTCAAGTGAAGACTTTTATATTCCTGTAACATTCGAGTTTGACAACAAAGGAGACATCGTTCCGGGTTCCTACGTGGAAGTATTCCTCAAGACAACTCCCCTGCAATCTTGCATCACGGTCCCCGTCGAAGCAGTAATGGAAGACCAGGGAGTCCGCTACGTGTTCGTCCGGCACGAGAGCGATTCATTCCTCCGCAGGGAAGTCGAAGTCGGGACATCGGACGGCAGGAAGGTCCTCGTCAGGAAAGGGCTGGAAGCCGGAGACGAGGTAGTGGTCAGCGGAGCCGTCCATGTCAAGCTGGCATCGGTCACCGCCGTACCTTCAGGTCACACCCACAACCACTAGGACCATGGAGCAGATTCAGCATGAGAACGGATTCCTCAACGGGATAATCCGCTTCTCCCTAAACAACAGGCTAGCGGTCCTGGTGATCGCGTTCATCTGCCTGGTCGCGGGACTCTACTCGACCCTCCATTCGGAGGTCGATGTATTCCCCGACCTCAACGCGCCGACCGTGGTGGTGATGACCGAAGCCGAAGGGATGGCGCCCGAAGAAGTCGAGAGGCTGGTCACCTTCCCCATCGAGACCGCCGTGAACGGAGCCACCAGCGTACGCAGGGTGAGGTCTTCATCGACGACCGGCTTCTCCATTGTCAACATCGAGTTCGACTGGGGAACTGACATCTACAAGGCCCGCCAGGTTGTCTCCGAGAAGATCGCACTCATCGGAGAGGACCTCCCTCCCACCGTCGGGAAACCCACCCTGGGTCCCCAGGCCTCCATCCTGGGCGAACTCATGATAATAGGGCTCACCGCAGACACCACTTCCATGGAAGACCTGCGCACCATTGCGGACTGGACCATCCGTCCCAGGCTGCTCTCGACCGGAGGAGTCGCCCAGGTGGCCGTGATGGGAGGAGACATAAAGGAATACCAGATACTCCTCGACCCGGGAAGGATGCGGCACTACGGAGTGACACTGGACGAGGCGCTGAGTGCCGTCAGGGAGATGAACAGGAACGCGCCGGGAGGCACCCTGTATGAATACGGGAACGAGTACATCGTCCGCGGAGTCGTCTCGACGGACGACCTCCGGGAACTGGGGAAAGGAGTCGTCAAGGTCACGGAGGGCGGCTATCCCGTCACCCTGGACGACATCGCCCGGGTACGCACCGGCGCCAAGGCCCCGGTCCTGGGAGTCGCCTCCAACGACGGTAAGCCGGCCGTGCTGCTGACCGTCACGAAGCAGCCCGAGACCAACACCCTGGAACTGACAGGGAGGCTTGACTCGGCCTTGGACGACCTCAAGGCTTCACTGCCCTCCGACGTGAAGGTCAATTCAGAGATATTCCGCCAGTCCAACTTCATCGAAGGATCGATAGGCAACGTACGCAAGTCGCTGCTCGAAGGAGGGTTGTTCGTGGTCATAGTCCTTTTCATATTCCTGATGAACTGGAGGACCACGCTCATCTCGCTCGTGTCCATTCCCCTGTCGATAGTGGTCACCCTGCTGGCGATGCGCCTGCTAGGCCTAACGGTCAACACGATGAGCCTGGGAGGGATAGCCATCGCCATAGGTTCCCTTGTCGACGACTCGATAGTGGACGTGGAGAATGTGTTCACGAGGCTAAGGCAATCCAGGGCAAAGAGCCCGGGGGAAGTGCTTAGGACAGTGTACGCCGCCTCCAAGGAGGTCAGGATGCCCATGCTCAACTCCACCCTGATCATCATCGCCTCCTTCCTCCCCCTGTTCTTCCTCTCCGGGATGGAAGGAAGGATGCTCAAGCCGCTCGGGATCACCTTCATCATTTCCCTGGTGACCTCGACCCTGGTCGCGCTTACCCTGACCCCCGTGCTGAGTTCATATCTCCTCAAAGGCGAAGGAGACAGAGCCGGCCGTCCCGGGGAAGGAACTGACGGCACGGAAGGAGCCGACGGCGGGAAAGGAACTGCCGCAGGGGAAGGAGCCGATGCCGCAGGAATGGGCCGGGCCCACGAATCCCCTGTCGCGGCCTTCCTGAAAAGGGGCTATTCGAAAGCCCTCGGCTGGTCGGTCGGCCACAGGAAGGCAGTCCTCGGGGCTGTGGCGGTCCTGCTCATCGCCGCCCTGGCGGCGTTCTTCTCGCTCGGAAGGAGCTTCCTGCCGGCGTTCAACGAAGGATCGTTCACCATCGCCATGAGTTCAGTCCCGGGAATATCCCTTGAAGAATCCGACAAGCTCGGAAGGATGGCGGAAGAGATCCTGATGGGGATTCCGGAGATCCGCACTGTCGGGAGGAAGACCGGACGCGCCGAACTCGACGAACATGCCTTCGGGGTAAACTGCTCTGAATTCGAGTGTCCCTTCACGCTGAACGGCAGAAGCAGGAGGGAACTCTCCGAGGAAGTCCGGCGGAAGCTGTCGGTCATCCCGGGAGTCAACATCGAGATCGGAGGCCCGATATCCCACAGGATAGACGCTATGCTCTCAGGCACGCAGTCGAACATAGCGATAAAGGTATTCGGCACGGACCTGGCCAGGATGTATGCCATCGGGAACGAGATAAAGGAAGCGATAGATGACGTAGAAGGCATCACCGACATAAACGTGGAGCAACAAGTCCAGAGGCCGGAACTCAACATAAGGCCGAACAGGGAGATGCTTGCCCGCTATGGTATCACCCTGCCCGAGTTCACCGAGGCCGTGGGGGTCCTCCTGGAAGGCGAGACTGTCTCCACCGTCTATGAAGGCAACCGCTCCTTCGACCTGACCGTCAAGGTCCGGGATGAGGAGCGTTCAACCATCGAGAGGCTGTCATCCATCATGCTCGACACCCACGACGGCAGGAAGGTGCCGCTGGGCCAGGTCGCAGTCCTGGAATCCTCAGCCGGGCCAAACACGGTCAACCGCGAGAATGTCAGCCGCAAGCTCGTCGTTTCGTGCAACGCCACCGGAGGCGAACTAGCCAAGGCGGTCGCATCGATCCGGAATGAAATATCCTCCAAGGTGGAACTTCCCGAAGGGTACCACATTGAATATGGCGGCCAGTTCGAGAGCGAGGAACGTGCTTCCAGGACGATAGCCCTGGTGAGCATCATCAGCATATTCATAATATTCATGCTCCTGTACGGGGAATTCAAGGACACCACCCAGACTCTGGTCGTCCTTCTGAACCTGCCGCTTGCCCTGATCGGCGGCGTGATTGCGGTCTGGCTGTCCGGGAGAATCCTTTCCATACCGGCCATAATCGGGTTCATCTCCCTGTTCGGCATCGCCACGAGGAACGGGATGCTCCTGGTCGACAGGTACAATCTCCTGGTGGCCGGAGGCATGGGAAGGAAAGAGGCCGTCATGGCCGGCTCCCTCGACCGCCTGAACCCGATCCTCATGACGGCCATCACCTCCGCCCTGGCCCTTCTGCCGCTCGCCCTGGGAGGCGATCTGCCCGGGAACGAGATACAGTCCCCGATGGCGAAGGTGATTCTCGGAGGCCTCTTCTCCTCGACGCTTCTCAATGGCTTCGTGGTACCGGTGATGTATCTGCTGACAGGCAGAAGGAAAGAAAACGAAAAAAAGGAAACGGAATGAAAAGGATGATCTTGGCGGCCCTCGCACTGTCGGCGGCCGTCCTGTGCCGCGCCCAGGGGACCATGGGCGACGCACTAAGGCAGATAGAAGAGAACAACCCCTGGCTCGGAGCCGCCAGGGCCGGCGTGGAGGCGGACATCCTCGCCAACCGCGCCGAAGCCGTCCCCGACGGTCCGGAGATTGAATTCAACTACCTCCTCGGAGGACAGGAACTGGGGAACAGGCACGATGTGAGGGTGTCGCAGTCGTTAGACATGCCTACCCTGACAGGCATGAGGCGCCGTAGACTGTCCACCCTCGAAGACCTTGCATCCCTGAAATACCAGGCCTGCAGGCAGGAAGTCCTGCTCGAGGCGAAGAAGGCGTGCATAGACCTGGTCCACTGCACGGCCCTGCTCTCCGAACTTGGGACCCATCTCGGCCAGGCGAAGTCCCTGGTCGAAGCATTCGAGAAGAGGATCAAGGCGGGCGACGCCACCGTGCTCGACCTCAACAAGGCGAAGGTGCACCTGACTTCCATCCAGGGCCAGATTTCAAGGGCGGAGGTTGAAAGACAGAACCTCCTTTCCTGCCTGAGGTCCCTCAACGGAGGGAAGGAACTGGTCTTCGACCCCGGATCCTACGACTTGACCGAGGACCTTCCGGCCGACTTTGAAGCCTGGTATGAAGAAGCCTCCAAGTGCGACCCTTCCCTCCTCTATGCCCGGATGGCGGTCGAGGCCGGGAAGTCCCAGCTGTCCATCGACAAGGCCTCCAGGCTGCCCGAGATGTCGGTCGGGTACATGAGCGAAATACGGACGGCGGAGAAGTTCCGCGGCGTCACAGTCGGGCTGAGCCTGCCGCTTTGGAATGGTTCGGCAAAGGTGAAGCAGTCGCGGGCAAGGGTCGCTGCGGCGCAGGCCGAGAGCGCCGCCGCTGAACAACGGTTCTACTACCAGCTCCTGAGCCGGTACAACTCGGCATCCGCCTTGAAGGAAAACTCGGAAATGATGAGGGCGGCCCTCCGGGAAACGGACAACAGGGATTATCTTTTCTCAGCCCAGGCAAAGGGAGAGATCTCGATGGTCGACTACCTCGTCGAGACCGACCTCTACTACGAGACTCTCCAGCAGACCCTGGATGCCGAACGGGACTACAGGATCGCGCTGGCGGAGCTGAACTCGGTGAAGCTGTAGGAGGCGACGTCTATTTCAGCACGATTGTGAGCGGCTGGAGGTAGGTGCTCCACTGCCCCCACCTGGAAGCGCCCGACTCGTCCAGTCCGTAGGCGTACCCTATGTACTGCTGCCGGTCGAGATCCATGTGTCCCCGCTCGTCCCCGCTCAGGCCGCAGTTGTGCAGTCCGGAAGGGTTCAAGGTACCTTGGACTCCCCCGATCCTCTTGAAATTCAGCCCGTCCTCGGATTCCCAAGCCATGATGTAGGCGGACTTCGACATCCTGGAAGTGGTGTGGACGGCGAGGAACCTCTTCGCGGCATCGACGTACTTGACGTCGCAATGGTCGGAGGCGGTCAAGCCTTTCTTGTCGATGGCCACTCCCTTTAAAGACAGTTTGACCGGCCAGTTCTCATCGTCGGCCGGGAAGGTTGCGACACGGGTCGTCGGTTCGCCGCTGGTATTCCATGAGTAATACAGGAAGACCTTGTCATCCATCACGACGAAGCACGGTTCGCCGCAGCCCCAGTAGGAAGGACTTCCGGTGAATTCGATGATCGGCTGCGGATTGCCGCCCCAGCCGTTTCCGTTCCATTTTTCCCATGGTCCGTCGGGGCCCTTGCTCCTGGCGACGTAAAGGTCGTTGTCAAGCCCGCCTTCATTTTCCGTGGATGTGTAGCCGAGATAGTACCAGCCTCCCCAGCGGGCAAGCCCGGGATCGCAGCAGGAGAACGCGTCACGCCCTCCGAAGGTCGGCTTCAGGGTCATGCTCTCGGGACTCCAGTTCCTGCCGCCGTCGGTGCTGTGCTGGTAGGAGATCTGGTCCCAGAACCTGGCGGAGGTCCCGTCGCCCGCGAAGATTATCTTCGACATCAAGGCTCCGGGAACCTCCTTGCCGCCCTTGAACGCCTGTCCGGCAGTCGATCCGGCCTTCCCGCTGTAGATCCAGCACCCGGTAGTCTCGGTAGGATCGGACAGCACTACAAGATATTTCCCCGCAGGGGACAATAAGGTATTGTCTTCCTCGGCTTCCGGGCTTGGGTAGATGGTAAGCCAATCGTTGTCGTTGAACTTCCGGAAAGTCTTGGCGTTGAGAGGATCGGCCGCGACCGAAGATTCATACGATCCCTTCCAGGCGTAGATCGAGATGGTTACATCCTCCGTCCCGTCACTTCCATAGGTCGGGACGCAGAAGGTGAATCCCCTGAAATCCTGAGGGGCCTCGAACATCTGTCCGGCAGTCCTTCCTTCCACGTCCATGAGCTGGAAAGCGCTCTGCTCGCCTGAGTACAGCAAGATGGAGCCTTCCGTGTAATCCCCGCCTGGAGCCGCGAACCAGGCATCCATGGAGCCATCGTCGTTGAGGATGATGCAAGGGCCGTAGCGGTAGACTCCGGCCACGTAGATGTCCCACCCGGACTTGGCGACGACCCGCTTGATTCCACCCTGGGGTTCCACCTGCGGCCCGGTTTCCTCTTTCCCGTCACCTGGCGCTTCGCTTTTTTCCCTGCAGGAAGAGACCGTCAGTCCCATGACAAGGAGCAGGGCGGCCCAGGCGGCCGCGACCATGTTCATTCTTTTCATCTATCGAGTTATTTGGTTATTGAGTTATTTGGTTCCCTGTGTAAAGCTCATAGTATTTCCCCTGCTGGGCCAGGAGTTCGTCATGACGGCCGCGCTCGATGATCCGCCCGTGGTCGAGTACCATGATGTAGTTCGCGTTCTGGACAGTTGAGAGACGGTGGGCTATGACGAAGGTGGTACGCCCTTTCATGAGCGAGTCCATGCCTTTCTGGATGAGCCGCTCGGTACGGGTGTCTATCGAGGAAGTAGCCTCGTCGAGGATCAGCACGGGTGGATCGGCGACAGCGGCGCGGGCTATTGCCAGCAGCTGGCGCTCTCCCTGCGAGAGATTACCTCCGTCGGCCGCAAGGACGGTGTCATAGCCGTTGGGGAGTCGCCTTATGAAAGGATCGGCGTAGACAAGCCGCGCAGCCTGGCGGCACTCCTCGTCGGTGGCGTCGAGCCTGCCGTAGCGGATATTCTCCATGACAGTGGCGGAGAACAGCTTCGTTTCCTGGAGGACGGTCCCGAGACTGCGGCGGAGCGAGTCCTTCTCTATGTCACGGACATCGAATCCGTCATAGGTGATGCTTCCTTCCTGGATCTCATAGAACCGGTTGATCAGGTTCGTGATGGTGGTCTTGCCCGCCCCGGTACCGCCCACGAAGGCGATCTTCTGGCCAGGATAGGCGGTAAGGGTGATGTCATGGAGCACCTGCTTGCCTTCCACATAGCCGAAATCCACGTCCTTGAGGCTTACCAGGCCATTGAGCGGGACAAGTGACTCCCCTGTCTTCCAGGCCCACTTCCCGGTTCTCCGCGCGGCCTCCTTCAGGGAACCGTCCGCTGCGGTTTCGGCATTGACCAGGACTACCTTCCCTTCATCCTTTTCCTGGGGCTCGTCGAGGAGGGCGTAGACCCTGTCGGTACCGGCCGAAGCCATGGCTATCGAGTTGATCTCGTTCGATATGTTGGAAATCGGCCTGGTGAAATTCTTCTGGAGGTTGAGGAAGGCGACCAGGGTACCCAGGGACATGACCGCACCTCCGGCTCCGCACATGTACCATGAAGACAGCCCGCCAAGCGCTATCAGGGCTCCGACCACGGCGGTCAGCACGTAGCCGATGTTGCCGATGTTGCCGTTGATGGGCATGATCATGCTGGATATCTTGTTGGCATTGTACACGCTGCTGCGAAGCCGCTCGTTAATCTCGGAGAAATGCTTCCTGGCCTGCTCCTCGTGGCAGTAGACTTTGACGACACGCTGCCCGGACACCATCTCCTCTATGAAGCCGTTGACTATGCCCAGGTTCTGCTGGCGTTCCACGAAATAGCCCTTGGCGACTTTTCCAAGGCTGGTGGTCACGAAGACCGTCAGGGCCGCCATCACGATCGACACCAGGGTCAGGGGGATGCTCAGCACCAGCATGGAAATGAAGGTGGAAAGCAGCGTTATCAAGGAAGAGAACAGGTTCGGGACGGTGTTGCCGATCACCTGCCTGAGGGTGTCCACGTCATTGGTGTAGACCGACATCACGTCTCCGTGGGAATGGGTGTCGAAGTAACTCAGCGGCAGGTCCTCCATGTGCTTGAAAAGGCTTTCCCGGATCCTGCGCATAGTCCCCTGCCCGACATGGATCATGATCAGGTTGTAGGAATATGAAGCCACGACTCCCACAAGCAGCACCGCCGCAAGGCGCACAAGGGCCACCGCCAGCGGCCCGTAATCCGGGGCTGCGCTGGAGACCATGGGAGTGATGTAGTCGTCGATGAGGGTCTTGGTGAAGAGAGAGGATGCCAGGGTGGTCAGGGACGAGACCACGATACAGGCCAGAACCACGGCGAACCGCACTTTGTAATGCTTGAATATGAAGGAGAACAGCCGCCATACGGTGGATCCCTTTCCGAGGCTTTTCCTGAGTTCTGCGCGGGAAAGGTGGGAAGGCTCCCTCATTCCCCTGCCGCGTCCGGAGCCGCTCCCCGGTGCGAATGTCTTCTGTGCGCTCATGCCATTCCCTCCTTCTTGTCAAAGTCCGCCTCGCCTCCGGAAGTCTGCATCTCGTAGATGTCCCTGTAGATGCCGCATGATTCCAGAAGGTTCTCATGGGTGTCGAACGCCACGACGCGTCCGTCGTCCATCACGACGATCCTGTCCGCATCGCGGATGCTCAGGATGCGCTGGGAGATTATGATCTTGGTAAGGCCCTCGATCCTCGAGGAGAGGGCGTCCCGGATGGAGGCGTCGGTGGCTGTGTCCACCGCCGACGTGGAGTCATCCAGGATGAGGACCTTGGGTTTCTTCAGCAGAGCCCTTGCGATGCAGAGCCTCTGGCGCTGTCCGCCGGAGACATTGGTCCCGACCTGGTCGATGTAGGTGTCGTAGCCGTCCGGCATCGCCTCCACGAACTCGTCCGCACATGCCTGCCGGCAGGCCTCCCTGCATTCTTCAAGGGTCGCGTCCTCCTTGCCCCACCGCAGGTTCTCGAGGACGGTCCCGGAGAAGAGAGTGCTCTTCTGGAGGACAACCGCGACCTCGTTGCGGAGGGTTTTCTGCTCATATTCACGGACATCCATCCCGCCGACCTTGACGCTCCCCCGGCTCACGTCATAAAGCCTGGAGATCAGGTACACAAGGCTGGACTTTCCGCTGCCGGTACCTCCTATCACGCCTATGGTCTCCCCTGCGTCGATGTGGAGGTTGATGTCCTCGAGAGCATAGTCGCCACCCTTGGTGTAGGCGAAGCAGACATCGATGAAATCGATGCTTCCGTCCCTGACATGGCGGACGGGGACCAAGGGGTCGGACATGTCCGGTTCTTCGTTGATGACGTCGGCGATCCTCTTCCCGCTGGCCGCACTCTGGGTGAGCTGCACGAAGATCATGGAAAGCATCATGAGGGACGACAGGACCGTCATTATGTAGGTGAAAAGGGAGGTAAGCTGGCCGGTGGTAAGTTCCCCGCCCACTATGAACCTCGCGCCGAACCAGGACAGGGAGATTATGCAGCCGTAGACCACCAGGTTCATGACCGGATGGTTCAGCGCCATGAGGCTCTCCGCCTTGACGTTCAGGGTGAAGAGATTGAGGGCCGCCTTGTCGAACTTGCCCATCTCGTGGTCCTCGCGGACATACGCCTTCACAACCCGTATCGCGGAGACGTTCTCCTGGACGACTCCGTTCAGGGCATCATATTTCTCGAATATCTGCACGAACAGCTTCGACGCGCGGCTGATCAGGAAGTACAGGAAGGTGCTCAGGACCACCATCGCCACAAGGAAGATGACGGAGAGCTTCCCGTTGATGAAGAAGCACATGAACAGGCTGGACAGCATGTTCAGCGGGGCCCTGAAAGAAGTCCTCAGAAGCATCTGGAACGCATTCTGGATGTTGCTCACGTCGGTGGTCATGCGGGTGACCAGCCCAGCTGTGGAATACTTGTCTATGTCGGAGAAGGAGAACCGCTGTATGTTGTCGTACATCGCTTCCCGAAGGTTTGCGGCAAGGCCGCTGGAGGAATATGCCGCGAACCGGGCGGCGAGTATTCCGAAAAGGGTGCTGAACGCAGCCATCAGCAGCATCAGCCCCCCGTACCTGTAGACCTCGTGCATGTCGCCCGCGTTGATACCCTTGTCTATCAGGGAAGCGGTCACATAGGGGATCAGCACCCCCATCACCACCTCTGCAGTAGTCCAGACAGGCGTCAGCAGCGCGGCACCCTTGTATTGCCTGACATGTGAGAGAAGAGTCTTTATCATTATTTGTAGGAGTTCGTTTCGGAAGCTTTCCTCATGCCTCCGAAGTTGTAAATATAGTCATTTTGGATGAATAATGAGACTTTCTGCCGGCTTACTGCCGCGGTAAATCCGGGGAAAATACGTATCTTTGGACTGCGGCGGCTCTCAGGGCTCCGGGCAGTTCCCTGCCTGTGAAAGACCGGCCGGACCGTAAACCGCCGTTTCGTCCAAAGACAAGACCGATGAGCACCAACAAACCTGTAAGGATACTTTTCGTCTGCCACGGGAACATCTGCCGGAGCCCGATGGCCGAATACATCATGAAGGACCTGGCTGCAAAGGCAGGACGGCAAGACAGTTTCACCATAGAATCTGCCGCCGTCTCCAGCGAGGAAGAGGGCAACCCCATCTATCCCCCTGCACGCCGCTGCCTGTCTCTCCATGGGATACCCTTCGACAGTTCCAAAAGGGCCAGGAGGATGACACCTGCGGACTACGACCGCTTCGACCTGGTAATCTGCATGGACTCGTCCAACCTCAGGTGGATGCGCAGGATCATCGGCGACGACCCCTGCGGCAAGGTCCGACTTCTGATGGGCTACACGGGAAGCGGACGCGACGTAGCCGACCCATGGTACACCGGGGATTTTGAAACCACCTTCCAGGACATCCTGAAAGGCTGCTCCGCCTTGCTGGGGAGCCTTACCGAAAGATAAGAATCAATGACATACGACTGGACAATGAAACTGATGACCATGCTGACCGGGTGCATGCTGACGGCCCTTTGCCTCTTCTCATGCAAGCCAGGTTCCGGCGCCCCGGAGGCCGCCGTTGACACACGCTCCGCCCAGGAGATCCTCTTCGAAGACGGCAACTATGCCATGTTCATCCATTTCGGGCTCTATTCCAAGCTTGAAGGAGTCTGGAAGGACAAGATCTACTATGGCAACGCCGAATGGATAATGAACCCGGCGCAGGCTGGGATCCCCGTGGATGAATACATGGCCGAGGCGGCCACCTTCAATCCATCCGGCTTCGATGCAGATGCCATCGTCTCTCTCGCCAAGGACGCCGGCATGCAATACATCATCATAACCGCCAAGCACCACGAAGGCTTTGCCATGTTCGACAGCCAGGCCAGCGATTTCAACATCGTGGATGCCACTCCGCTAGGTCGCGACATCATAGGCGAACTGGCCGAGGCCTGCCACCGGGAAGGCCTCGGGATAGGGTTCTACTACTCCCAGTTCCAGGATTGGACCGCGCCCGGAGGCGGCTATGGTCCCAGGACCGGCAAGGACGGGCGTGAAGTGTCTTTCGACGAGTACTTCAGGACCAAGTGCCTTCCGCAGGTCAACGAACTCACCACGCGGTACGGAGACGTCCAGCTCATCTGGTTCGACACTCCTGCCGACATGCCTGCGAGATACTCGGAAGAGCTGGTCAGCCTGGTGAGGAAAAACCAGCCGAATGCCCTGGTCTCCAGCCGGGTAGGCAACGGCTTGGGCGACTACCAGACCCTGGATGACATGGAAGTTCCGGTCGCGAACCACGAAGGCCGCTGGGAGGGGATAGACGTGACCCAGGTCGGTTGGGGATATTCCAGGTACGACAACGAATGGAAATCTCCTGGATACATAGTGCGGAACCTGGTCTCCACCATAGCCCGCGGAGGCACATGGATGCTGAACGTCGGCCCTAAAGCGGACGGTACCATCCCCGAGATGGCGGCCGCCGCCCTTCGGAAGTCGGGGGAATGGGTCAGGCGCCATCCCGAAGCCGTCCACGCTGCAGGACCGTCTCCATGGGGGCATGCCCTTCCATGGGGCGACGCCGTCACGCAGGGCGACCATCTGGAACTCGTCGTCTTCGACTGGCCGTCTGACGGGAAGCTCCGCCTGCACGGCCTCAGATCAAGGGTGAAGTCCGCGAGCATCAACGGCCGGAAGCTCAGTTTCAAGTCAGAAGGAGACTGGCTGACGGTCATGGTCCCGGAAGCCATGCCGGAAGAGCCAGCCACTGTGATAGAGCTGAAACTGGACTCCCCCGCCGAAGCGGACGGCGGCCTCGCAGCTGATCCCCGGGGCACGACCGTCTTCCCTGTGGAGTTCGCCGCCGCCAGGAACTGCACGGTCGAACGTGCGGGATGGATGGAGAAGTTCGGGGAATGGAAGACACGCAACGTCATCCAGCGGTTCGAGCCAAGTTCATCGGCCACCTGGACCGTAGCCTTCAAGGAGAGCGGAGTCTTCGCCCTGGACCTCGAATACCTCGGTGGCGACGACCCGGTCGAGTGGAAGGTCGCCCTCGACGGAGAGGATGTCCTCGTGGACATGCACCGCTGCACCGCTGCCTACGCCTGGTATCCGCTCGGTTGGATAAAGGTTGACAGTCCCGGGACCCACACCCTGACTCTGTCGCCCTCCGGCGGCGGCATCGCCTCCGCAAAAGTTGCGGCGATGAGGCTCGTTCCCATCGGGCTCTAGGCCCTCCCGCATGCTTTTTGCATCGCTTCCATCCTGCCATCAGCTAAGTATCAAGACATGAAAAGACTCATGATATTCCTCTCCGCGGTGCTCATGCTCTCATGCAACATTGCCGGCGCGCAGAGGATCGCCAGTTCCTCTTTCACCACCCTGGCCTACATCAGGGACGACGGGACGATGCATGACGCATCTTTCAGGACCATAGGCTACTTCAAGCCAGGAGGCACCGTCCAGGACGCTTCCTTCAGGACGATCGCCTACATAAAGCCGGGCGGCACGGTCCAGGACGCCTCCTTCAGGACAGTCGGCTACATCAAGGACAACGGCACCGTCCAGGACGCTTCCTTCCGCACGATAGGATATGTCAAGCAGGACGGGACGGTCCAGGACTCCTCGTTCCGTACGATAGGATATGCAAAGGGGATCCCGAGGCAGCGGGCAGCCTTCTATTTCTTCTTCATGGAATGACTCTCCGGCGTTATTTGCCCTTTCCTCCTTTTTTTTCCATAAAGATTCGTAAATTTGCAGAAAAAGCAAAACGACAGCAGATGAGACGAATCGCCTTGTTCATAGCAGCAGTGTTCTCCACCGCCTGCATGTTCGCGCAGACGCAGCAGGGAGAAGACCTGGACGAGAAATATGCCACGGAGCTGCTCTCTCCGGGAACCGTTGCACCCGATTTCACGCTCAAGGACCTCAAAGGCAAGGAAGTAAGCCTGTCAAGCCTGAAGGGCCGCCGTGTGGTACTGGTGTTCTGGGCTTCCTGGTGTCCTGACTGCAGGGCAGAGGTCCCCGAATTGAAAGAGATGCACGAAAAGGCCGACCCGCTGGAAACGGTGTTTGTCTCCGTCTCCTTCGACCGGGATTTCAAGACCCTTGAATCATTCGCCAAGGACAATTCCCTTCCGGGGATACAGCTTTTCGACCCTGCAGGGAAGAAGGATTCGGCTGTCGGCGCAGCCTACAAGGTCAAATGGATCCCTTCTCTCTACCTGATAGACAAGGAAGGGAAGGTAGAATTCGGGACGGTCATAGCCGCGAAGATAGCCGCCGCGCTGTTCAAGAAACCCTTGAAGATCCCCCTCGACACCCAGACCGGCGTGTGCGAGGACGGAAGTTGCGAACCCTAAACCGTATCCATGGTAGCTTTATTGCTGTTTCTCCTTGGAGCAATCGCAGTCTCCTTCCTGTGCTCCATCCTTGAGGCGACCTTGATGTCTACGCCTATCTCCTACGTCACGATGAGGGAGGAGGAAGGCTACAAGCCCGCGACCAGGTTCAAGGCCTACAAGCAGGACAGTTCCCGCCCAATCGCAGCCATACTTTCCCTCAACACCATAGCCAACACGATAGGCGCCGCAGGCGTAGGACGGCAGGCGCAGATCGTCTTCGGCTCCAACTGGTTCGCCCTGGTCAGCGTCCTGACCACGGTGCTGATCCTGGTTTTCGCGGAAATAATCCCAAAGACCATCGGGACCACCAGATGGCGCAGGATGATGGGCTTCACCACCGCTTGCATCTCCGGACTCATATTCCTTATGTATCCCCTCGTGGTCTGCATTGAATGGCTCCAGAAGATCATCACCTCGAAGGGTGCGGCAGAGGCCTCCGTGTCAAGGGAGGAAGTCAGCGCCATGGCAAACGTGGCCGAGAACGAAGGCGACCTTGAGGAGGACGAGAACGCCATCATCCAGAATCTCATCAACATGGATGAGATGAAGGCGTACGAGGCGATGACGCCGAGAGTGGTGGCCCACATCGCTCCCGAAAGGATGACCCTCAAGACCTTCTACCGGGACAAACGCTATCTCCATCACAGCCGCATCCCCGTCTATGCGGACAACGACGAATACATTACCGGCTATATCCTCCGCATGGAAGCCCTCCAGCTGATGGCCGAAGACAAGCACGATGTCACCCTCGGGGAGATAAAGAGGGAGATTCCCAGCTTCAACGAAGAGACTCCGCTGGACCAGATCTGGGACGAGATGCTCCGGAAGGACGAGCAGATCTCCGTCATCATCGACGACTATGGCTGTTTCCAGGGTATCCTGACCCTGGAAGACGTGATCGAGACCCTTCTGGGCAGCGAGATCGTCGATGAGTATGATACTGTCCGCGACATGCAGCAGCTCGCCCTTGAAAAATGGAAGAAGCGCCGCGAAGCGGCCGGCAAGACGAAACCCGGAAAAAACAATGAAGGCGGCCAGGAAGTCAAAAAGACTTGAGGCCGCCCTCTTCTTTGGTGCCGGGCGTGTTTTTCCCCGGCCGGATCCTATTTCAGGAATATCTCATCCCAGTCATTGATCCCGATGATGGCCTTGTAGGGCTCGAACACCTCGTCTTCCTTGTCCGTCCCTGCGGCCTGCCAGACATACCAGGATTTCTTCTTCCCGTACGGATCGTCCGGATCGGTTCCGTACTTGCGGAAACCAAGTCTCAGTCCGAACTCGATCTCGTTGTCGACCCAGGAATGCCATTGGATTGCATCGATGCCGTCAAGGGCCTTCACCTTCTTCCAGACCCAGCAGGCGCCCGCCGCCTGGAGCTGCTGGTCCGATTCCTCATAGGTAGGCGTGCTGGTCCCGTTTTCCGAGAGTATGAGAAGACGCTTCTCGTCCCCTTTGTAGAAATGGTCCTTCTGGCGGATCCACTTGTCGTAGACCTCGAGATTGTAGAAGGTGACGTAAGACACGTCCATCGAAGCCGTCAGTTCCCTGTCGTCGACCCAGAAAGCGGGCCTGGTCAGGTTCTTCGGATAAGGATGCATCGCAAGTCCCCAGCGGAAATCGCCTTCGGCTGCGGTGAAGTCGAGCAGGTGCCCAAGCTGCGAGACGACCTGGTAGTCTTCATCCACCCTGGTCCAGCAATGAGTGAAGGAGGCCAGGACCCAGGCATGCTGGTCGTACTGGCGGAGGATGTTGTAGACGAGCCTCATCGACTTGATGTAGGTATCCATGAAGAACAGCTGCTCCTGCTTGTCTCCCATGTTGGTCCAAGTCATCGCCGCATCGATCTCATTGTGCATGATCCAGTGGGCGATCCTTCCGGCATTGTTCAGTCCGTTGTACCTGGAAGTGAGCATCTTCATCACCGCAGCATAGGAGAGCACTCCCTTCGGGGTAGTCATGTCCGGCATGGCATAATAGCCTCCTGCGCATTCAGGGTGCGAGAGGAGCCGCGCGGACGGATCGGTGGCGATCGATCCTGTAGGTATAAGCACGATGCCGATCGGAACGGTTCCTTCGCGAGAGTACTGGTAGAGGATGTTGTCCCGGGTGGTGATGGCGTTGTCATTGAAATAATACCCCTGCCCCGCGAAGAACTCCTCGTGGGTACCATAGGCTGCTCCCTGGGCCAGGTATTCGTTGAGGTTCATGTTCATGGTGGCGCTGGTTGCCCCAAGATCCTTGATGTCGTTCTCTGAATAGTTCAATATGCCGACGCCTGCGGTTCCCTTCTTTGTCGGGAAGGGGAAGGCCTCGGGAGACGACACCGGCACTACCTCGTCGGCATAGCGGGCATGCGAAACCAGTTCCGGAGCATCCGCACCAGCCTTGAGGATCGCCCACTTGGACAGGACCCTGTCGTACTTGTATTCCCCGATGGTCACATAACGGTCCAGTTCGACGGTGAAGGATGCCTTGTCAAGGGCGACGGTAAGGTCATGGGTCTGCGTGCGGGTCACGTCCATCCATGGAGTGATCTCGGAAAGCATGAAGGAGCCTTCACCGGAACACTCTCCCTTGACGACCACCTTGTGCTCCTGCACCTCGACGTGGGTAACCTTGCTCGGGTATGAAGTGCTCAGGTAGCGCTCCAGCTCAGCGGCCAGCCGGGCATGGTCAGCCAGACGCTCGGTCTTTTCCTGGTCGGCAGCCTTCTCTTCAGGAGTCATGCCGCGGAAATAGATGTTCCTGAGACGGATCTTTATTCCCGGATTGTTTCCGAAATCAATGCGGAGCCAGTCTCCTGCACCGCCCCATGAGTAATCGGTACGCTGGTCCTTCAGGTTGTATTCGATCTTCGACCAGGAAGCGCCGGTCTTGGGAAGCTGGCCGGTGAAGCATGACCTTTCCTGGGCCTCGGGCGGGCCGAAGAACAACTGGATATTGTCCGTCAGGCCGCTGTTGGTGCTGTATTCGAAGGACAGGACGCAGGAATCGGCGGGAACGGCTTTCTTGAACGCCTCGAGACGGATGTATGGATCATTTCCGGTAGTGGTGATGGTGCTGACTCCGGAAGCCTTGTCATATTCAAAAGTCAGGTCGTTCGCGCCTTCCGGGTTGAACTGAAGGTAGGTGATAGGCTTGGGCGGGGTGACAACCGGCTTGGTTTCGCCCTGCTGCCCCCCCTCATTGACATCCGAAGTCTCCTTGTTGCATGCGGAGACGCACAAGCCCACGGCCATTGCGACACAGAGCCAGTGAATAAGTCTGTTAGTTTTCATGTCTGTGATTCAAGTAGATTGAAGTATCACTTTTCAAAGTATTGATGCATCTGCAAAGTCCAGTTTAAAATGGTTAAAGGGTTACAAACCTAATGAAAAAAAACAAAAAAGCAATATCGACAGGAGCAGGCTGACCGAGGCCGCGAGCTACCGGCGCGGAGCAAGCAAAAAAATGAAGGCGACCAATAATCACTTATTAGTCGCCCTCAATGGAATCCTGAGTGAGGATTGGCAGATTTGAACTGCCGACCTCTTGCCTGTCAAGCAAGCGCTCTGAACCAACTGAGCTAAACCCTCGTTCAAAAGTTCGGCAAATTTAAGAAGAAATCTTGAATTTGCAATAGATTTGACAAAAAAGAAGCCCCTACTTCCCTGCGATCAAGTCAGGATCGTTGAAATAGTCGATCCGCATGGCCTTCTTCACCTCGTCAAGGGTCCTGGCGGCATATTCCCTGGCGGATTCCGAACCCTTCCTGAGGATCTCGTAGACAGCGGCAGGATCCTTTTCATATTCCTGCCTGCGGGCACGGACCGGGCCGAGCTCTTCGTTGAGGATCTTTTCCAGGAACTTCTTGCACTTGACATCACCTATGCCGCCCTTCATGTACGCTGCCTTCAGTTCGTCAAGGCCGGCGAACTCAGGCCAGTATCGCTCGAAATGGACATCCTGGCAGAAAGCGTCGAGATAGGTGAACACGGTGTTGCCCTCGACATGCCCCGGATCGCTGACATTGATGTGGAGGGGATCGGTGTACATGGACATGATCTTCTTGTGCATCTCGTCTGCGCTTTCGGCGAGGTAGATGCAGTTGCCGAGGGACTTGCTCATCTTGGCCTTGCCGTCGATGCCCGGAAGCCTGAGGCAGGCCTCGTTGGAAGGCAGGACAGCCTTGGGTTCGACAAGGGTTTCGCCATAAATCCTGTTGAAGCTGCGGACTATCTCGACGGTCTGTTCGATCATGGGTTTCTGGTCCTCCCCTACCGGAACATCGGTTGCCTTGAAGGCGGTGATGTCGGCGGCCTGGGAGATCGGATAGCAGAAGAAGCCTACCGGGAGGCCGCTCCCGAACGCTTGTCCCTCCCCCTCTGAAGAGAAGCCCCTCATGGCGATCTCGGTCTTCACCGTCGGGTTCCTCTGGAGCCTGGCGACGGTCACCAGGTTCATGTAATAGAAGGTCAACTCGGTAAGCTCGGGTATCATGCTCTGGATGAAGAGGGTGACCTTCCCGGGGTCGAGACCGACGGAAAGGTAGTCCAGGGCGACCTCGATGATGTTGCTGCGGACCTTGCCGGGATTCTCGAAATTGTCAGTGAGGGCCTGGGCGTCCGCGATGAAGACGAACATGCGCGAAAAGTCTCCCTTTTCCTGGATAGCGACCCTGTTGCGGAGAGACCCGACATAGTGGCCGATGTGGAGCCTGCCGGTGGGGCGGTCCCCTGTAAGTATGATCTTGTCAGACATATTCAATGATAATGTTAAGCACGGAAGGCAAAAGTACGCATTTTATGCGTGAAGTCAAAGGCTTGTCCGCCGATAGTTGCATTTTGCGGGTGCGCCGGGGAGGGTCACTTTATCAGGTTGAGGAACTCGTTCCTGGTCCTCGCGGAACTGAGGAAGGCGCCCGAGAAGGCTGAAGTCGTGGTGATGGCATTGGACTTCTGGACTCCCCTGACGCACATGCACGTGTGCATGGCTTCGATGACGACGGCCACTCCTAGCGGACGAAGCGCCTGCTGGATGCAGTCACGGATCTGGACGGTAAGCCTTTCCTGCACCTGGAGCCTGCGGGCATATGTCTCCACCACCCTGGCGATCTTGCTCAGGCCGGTGATCTTCCCGTCGGGGATGTAAGCCACGTGGCACTTGCCGATGAAAGGAAGCATGTGGTGCTCGCACATCGAATAAAGCTCTATGTCCTTGACCAGGACCATCTGGCGGTATTTCTCGTCGAACAGAGCGGCCTTTATGAGTTCCGCACCGTCCTGGGAATATCCCTGCGTAAGGAACTGCAGGGACTTCGCCACCCGCATCGGAGTCTTCAGGAGACCTTCGCGGTCCGGATCTTCCCCAAGCAGGGCGAGTATTTCGCGTACCCTCAGGGCTATGCCTTCGCTGACGCCCTCGTCGTAGATTTCTTTCTTCTCGTATGCCATCCTGGTTGATGTTTCAGTCAAAACAATAATCAGCGTGCCTGTGCCATCCATCCTGTCCGCAATGGAGCCGCCGCCGGGGCGTCCTGATTCTGGTATAATAGTTGATGGACTGACCAGGTCTGCAAATTTATACAAAAAACGAAGAATGTCACGTTTTTTTGCATATCTTTGCGGCATATGGGGCGGGCACCTGTACCTCTCCCACGCAACGAACTGACTATTAACAATTTAATTGTTGGAGGATATGTATTGGACACTTGAACTCGCCAGCAGCTTGGACGATGCTCCATGGCCGGCAACAAAAGAAGAACTCATCGACTACGCCAACCGTTCCGGCGCACCCGAGGAAGTCATCGAGAACCTCACCGAGCTCGAGGAAGACGGAGAGATCTACGAATCGATAGAAGACATCTGGCCGGATTACCCTACCAAGGAAGACTTTTTCTTTAACGAGGAGGAATATTAAGTCTATCAACTAACTGAAATACAGCTGATTAAGATAATAACACGGCAGAACTTAAGGGTTCTGTCGTGTTATTTTTGCATATTAAAGCGTAACAAAAAGCGTAATAACTTATGCCATTTTTGGGGCCGGTCATAATCTTCAAATATGAAAGAAGAAGAGTAGTTTTGAAGCTGTCTGAAAGACGTTTTTGACAGAAATAGCATTTTCTACGAACAAAGATACAGTGAAATAACTGGTTAATCTGTTTGTAGGAATGGTGGTCATAAGCGTAGGCGGAACGCTCATGATGAAGGCAGGCGAAGATGCGGGGAAGCTTAAACTCAATAGTTTTCGTGCGAATGCTTAGAGGAATGAAAAGAGTAAAGTGTCCCCACCGTGGGCACCGTTTTCTGGCAATGGACATTGAAGACAACGGGACAGTGAATTCCATGCTAACTATCTGTCCCATGTGCAGAAAGAGGGTAAGGCTGAGGAATGATTTCGGCGAGGTATTATACAAGTTACCTGAATTACTTCCCGATCTTGAAGGTCTACAGAAATACTTCGAAGGCGTCAAGTGAATTGTCATTTTCTTGAAGTCTTGCGTTGATATCTTACAAAATAGGTAAATTTGTAAGCAAATGACACGGGTAATCCACATAATTGTATTAGTGCTTTTGCTTGTGAACGGTACACATAAGATTTCTTATGTGGAGACCAGTGGCTGTTGGGTTTACATGTACGACGAAAACGGACACCGTTACAAGACCATCACTACTTCAAGCGTGGGTAAAGTAAAGGGCGATAGTTCTGTTTTCTTTGTTTCTCAAAACGGTAGCTGGATTTACTTGTACGATATCGAAGGTCAGCGCTACAAAACACTGGGCTTATCTTCCGTGGGAACAGTAACTGGAGTATCCGGCGAAACATTCACATCTCGGAACGGCCCTTTGTTCTACACCTGGAACAAGGATCGGAAGAAGATTAATACTATGACTGCAAGGTAACAATTAATTGTATTTGATATGAATTCTTGGGAAAAATGGCCGCTCGGCGCGCTCATAGTGTGCATAATGCTAATGTTTGTTGTCCAACTCTGTTCCAGACGTGAGGTATCTGACGATAGGCGCAACGAAATTGCGCAAATAGTTGAAAACCGGGAAACAGCAGAACTAATCAATGACTTTTATATGGCTTCAGAAGGCGACACTGAGGCCATAGCCAGAATCTTTAATGTTACCCCTTCTACGATAGAGAGAATTAGGAATCGTACAACGGAACCATCTTATGAATTAGAGGACAGAATTAAAGAAGCAGCTCTCTTTTTTTATACTCATAATAAGAACTTTTACAAGCTTCGTTCTGACTTTGACCCGAAGTGGAATCTGTTTCATGCCATAGGGACAGCAAGGGATAACAATCCGATGTTTTTTTGGCTTATCACAATTGCCGTAATACTTGCTACTCTTTATTTTAATTTTCAGAATGGGTGGCAGAATGTAAAAGTTACGATACCTCTATTGGTTGTGATAATAGCCATCTATGCAGGAAGCATCTTTTACACACGACATTTCCCCAAGTCTGTTGAGGATACTTATACCGTATCGATTAATCCTGCTGTTGAGCATTTTTCATGAGTGTGTTGAAGTCCATAGTACTTTGTTGCGCGGTTCTCTTAATCTCTTCTTGTACTGACGAAGCAGTTAAAGAATTGCGTAACAAGTTGTCATCTGATTATACCTCAGCGGATGATTTAGTTCCCTCAAATCAGATTGCTCTATTAAAGTACCGAGACGTAGAATTGGCTGAAAACAAGTATTTTGTTTCTAGGATAGATGATGTAATCCAGAATAGTTTTGAGAAGCAGATTTCTTCATTCGAAGACACGGAGCTCGGCTTCTTTAAGGGTTACAAATACATGGCTTACAGACTCTTAAGAGGGAAAGAGCATAATCGAGATTTTTGGCGGGTTAAAACTAAGTTGTACTTTAGCAATCTTGATATTCGTCAAGATGTCTATGAGGCGTTCCTTCAATACAATGAACGGGTAAAACAGTTAAGGATGTCTTATCTTAAGGATGCGGGCACCATTGCTTCTTCGGATATTGTTTTAGATGAACTTCATCTCCCAGAGGAAGATATTTCACTTACTGCATTTGAGCAATATTCTCTCAACAATATCCTTATTGAATTTGGATCTGACATAGCCGGTTGGTTGCTAGTCTTGGCCTTGGGGGGGCTATTGTCCCTTTTTGGAACTGTCAAGTCTTCAGAAAGCAAAGTTAAATTCACAAGTGCTATGTCCTTTATAATCATCCTTTTAATTTCAATAGTATTAACATGGCGAAATGATAAGAAAATGATTGATTCGATTCGCGTTCAAGGGACAGAAATCAACACTGTCAACTTTAATAGCATTCTAAGTAAATTAAATGATAATACAATTGAATTCTATGAGGCTTGCTTGCATTAAGACTATCGGATATGGTTTTGCCATTACTTTGACTATCCTTAGCATGACATCGTGTAAGAATGCCACTAAAAAAGTAGCAAAGGATATCGTTGAATCGACTGTCGGGAAATCGGGAAGGGTTGTAAAAGAAGCGGGAGAAAAAACCCTTAGAGAGATTGGGGAAAAAGGCGTTCGGGAACTCCCGGTTGAAATCGTTCTTAAAGCAATGGAAAAAGACAACCCCGTATTAGCCAAAGGACTTAAAAAAGTGTCAAAACCCTTCAAACGTGCGCTGGCAGAGAGAGTGCAGACGGATCCTCGTGTTTATTCAGTACTTGTCAACAAGCCCAATATCTTGGATGAGTTTTTTGAATTTACAGGCAAGAAAACACGTGCAGCAAAAGATCCCAATTTGTTCGTATGGTATGCCCGTGCTCAAAGTTCCGCAGATGACATCGGTGCAGAGAATTATTTAAAGCGCTTTTTGCTGTCCGATGATGGGGAGCATATTATTATCCTCACTAAAAATGATGGCAACAGAATAGCTGACATATCAGATGGTATCGTTATTCTTGAGGACGCCTTTCATAATCCGGCAAGACTATTGTCGGAAGAGTCTGTATTGAAGCATGAGTTAATACCCAATTCTCTATACAAGATTCGAGATGTCCCCTCTGGTGCGGAGTATCGTTACATGGTCGATGATATGGGTAGAGTATCTTCTGTTAGAGTAAAAAATGTGACGCAACAGGAGCTGGCTGCCAATGTGTTTGAACTTAGGCCGGAATTATCTTTGGGGGCATCTGGCGAGGATATTTTGGCCAAGTTTGGGCCTGGTTCCGGAACTAACGATATTGATTTGAACATTTTGTATTCATATATTGACGAATCTGTTTCTCCGTCATATATACGAATCGAAGGAGAAGTGTCGGGAGAACATATGGTGGCAGAAACAATCCCGCTTAAATCCACGGAGAGAAGATTTGCCAATAATCTATCAAGTTCCGGATATGAATCTATATCAGAGGATTTCATGGTTTTAAGAAATACTAGTTCTACGTCCTACGATAAGTATCACGCATTAAGAAACATAGACACAAAGTACCGAGAATTGCCAGAATTGGAGCAACAACGTTTTGATGCTCTTCCTGAAGACATTCGCGCAATGCTTGATAGATACCAAGCTTTACGTTACTCAGAGACCGGTTACAGTCATACTCTGCGGATTTCGGCGATGACCACCCAGGCATTTCGGCGATAACCACCCACTTGAGTTAACGTTTCAAGCCTGGTTTGGCAAATATAGGATTATTTTCTCATACTGTCACCGGAAAGCTCGATTCTGTG